>SDBU01000009.1_pt1 | contig 303287 bp, 459 predicted proteins | sample 2277071 | NCBI WGS metagenome assembly SDBU01 (sample SAMN10397929, study PRJNA504765) | marine sediment metagenome | isolation source: marine sediment core GS08_GC12, 126 cmbsf | place: Arctic Ocean: Gakkel Ridge, Loki's castle | collected 2008
TCAGATACTCCACCATCAGATACTCCACCATCAGATACTCCACCATCAGATACTCCACCATCAGATACTCCACCATCAGATACTCCACCATCAGATACTGATACCTTACCCGGACTCGAAATTCCCGTCGGCACAGATAGTAATGGAACTTGCAGTGAAGTAACTCTTCCTGGCGGAATAGAACAATGTGATGAAGAAGATGAATCTGTTGAAGAAGGCTCAGGAGAAGAAGATGAATCTGGTACTAGCGTTGAAGAATATCCTGGCGAATCCGACGCGGAGCGTGCTGAACGTCTTGAGAAAGGACTGGACGAATCCGTTGAAGGTTTCGACGAGGTTTTAATGGAAGAACAGCGCGAGATCTCAACCGTTAGCCGTAACACCGAAGGCTTTGGAGAGGGATCCAGCGGCAAATCCGGTGGGCGTGTTGGCCTTGGCGAACAGAGAGGTAGCGGTGGTAGTGGTACAGTTTCTGTACTCAATTTGCCCGTAGAACGAAAGCCTTCAGTTGAGAGTATAAGTGAAGAAGAAGTCCAGGCTCGGCTTCCAGACGATATCATAGAACCTGTCGGAGATGATATTGTTGCTAGGCAACTATATGAAGCAGCACTAGCCGAAAATGATCCAGTATTACGAGAGCGACTCTGGGAAGAGTATCGCAAGTACAGCAGCTTCTAAAATCATTTTAGTGGACTTCTTAGTCGTATCCATGTTATATGATCTTTGTGGATCTTAGGAGTTCAACGCACATGAAAAATATGTTAGGTATTGCAATTTCTATTGCGGCTCAGGCACATAGATATCAAACGGACAGAGGCGATCATGCCTATATCCTCCATCCAATACGCATGATGATGCGCCTCCGTACCGACGATGAAGAGTTGATGGCAATTGCTATTCTCCATGACGTTCTTGAAGACACTGACTACGATTTTGAAGATCTAGAAAATATGGAATTTCCTACTCGAGTTCTCGAAGGCGTAAGAGCGTTAACTCACTATGAAAACGAATCGTATGATGACTACATTACACGCTGTGCTTTAAATCCTGATGCTAAACAAGTTAAGAGAGAAGACCTTCGAGACAATTCTGATATTACAAGACTTAAAGGGCTTCGTAAAAAAGATTTTGATAGAATGCAGAAGTACTCTCGTGCATTCATTTACCTGAGCGACTAATGAATACAGAAGGAAGTAAACCCAGATTCTTTTGCCAAATATGTGGCAATCCATTCAGACCCGCCCGTAATTTTGCGTTTGGCGGGAAGGTATGTAGCAGGGATTGTAATGAAGAATATAATTGGGTTAAAACCTTAATGATTCAGGGAAATAAATATTATATCGATCCTCGACGAGAAAAGGACAATGAGCTTATTCAATAACATTATACCTGCTGAAGTTCTTGAGGCAAGAGCTGAAGAGTTGCGTCCGTTCGAGCAGATCTCGCTAATTGAAACTCCCCCAGAGTACACAATTGATGAAGAGTTTTTAACCTCAGTAGTGGTAGCGTACAAATACGTAAACGAACACGGTTCTCAAATGGGAACACACAGGTCGGTCGACCACCCAGCGTTTGCTGCCCTACGTGAACATTTAGGAGCCAGAGGATATATTAAAATTGAACGCGGATGGTGTAACGGTGACAGCGTCCTTAAAAGATTTACACTAAATACCTTTGAGTTTGAGCCCGGCGAACAATTTAGCTCAGCCGGTGCGATGGGAAACAGTTTTAGTGTCCAAAGAAAAATTCAAAGTCGTAATACCAGCCAGGTTTGAGTCCATTCGATTCCCTGGTAAAGTCCTTGCCAAAATAAACGAAAAACCAATGATCCAACACGTCTGGGAACGCTGTTGTGAAAGTAATGCTGAGGAAGTAATCATTGCGTTTGATGATAAGGAAGTTGGTAATAAAGCAAGACAATTTGGAGCTGATGTTGAAAAAACTGGAATCGCTCCGTCCGGTACAGATCGAATTCGCGAGGTGTTAGAAAATAGAGGCTGGGATGATGATACAATCATTATTAACGTTCAGGGCGACTCTCCTCTTATTTCTCCAGTAAGTATAAACCAAGTAGCAAAGATGTTACACACATATGCGGACGCTGACATGGCAACACTTGCTACCCGTATTTTTACAAAAGAAGATTTCTACAACTCTAACGTTGTCAAGGTATTATGGGATAGTCGTGGTCACGCTTTATATTTTAGTCGATCTCCAGTACCAGACCAGAGAGGTGATACGGTTTGGGCTTGGCGACATCTTGGAATATATGGATACACAACACACGCTTTACGTTTGATAACAAGTTGCCCTCCTGTAGCAATTGAAAAGTTTGAACGATTGGAACAACTCCGAGCCTTAGAATTAGGATTAAAAATTCACGTTGCTGTCGCTACTGAACCACACGGTGTTGACGTTGATACGCCAGAAGATGTTGAAATTGTTGAAAAACTAATGATCGAAACTGACGTTGCGTCAGATCGTTAATGTGGAGTGTAATGCCACTCTGCGGAAAGTTTTTTCAATTATTTTCCTTATAGTCGACGACAACCATCCATTCCCATGTCGTTCCATAATCTATAGTAATATTGGTATATGGAAGATTTTGTTCATCGAAATATTTTTTAACGTACTGTATAGCTTGTTTTTTAGTTTCACGTTCCACAACCACGCTCATAGCAGCCAGACCACTTTCGTATATTCGAGGTTTCGATAATTTCATCCTCGGATAATTATTATTGTCCTCATATGCATCATAATACATATTACCAACCTGATCAGCTGTAATGCGATCGCCATAATAACGAGCTTCGGTAAGTTGACTAAGTTTCATTAAGAAATACGCTCCCACTCTCCATCTTCTAGCGCTTGTCCAATTTCTGCAAGAGTGTTTAAATGCCGACGTTCCCACTCTAAATTACTATGCTCAGATAAAAACTTTTTAACTTCCCCATGTGATCGTGTCGCGGTTACATCAACGCTGACGATGAACTCCTCATGCAAATAAATCCCGGGTTGCGCGTGAGTTGTGCCGTAATCATAGAGAATTTTATCCTCTTCTAACCAACACACGGTAAAAACGCTAAGTGGCTGACGTTCTTCATATAATAATTGAGAAAGTTTCATATAGCTATTTATCCGCTTGACTTCGTCTTTGTGGTATTGTATAAATAAGAATAAGAACTATTCGCATTTGGAGACCATATGTACATTTGTATTTGCGCAGCAGTAACAAATCGACAAATTGAACGTAACTTACAAGAAGGTGCGGATTTCCTAGAGCTCCAGAACAATCTTTGCGTGGCACGCCAGTGTTGTATGTGTGCAGAAGCTATACACAAAATGATTGCGACTCATGATAAATATCTAGATGGACCTAATCAAACAAGCACAGCAAGCGACTAACGGGCTAAAAATCACACCTCAGATGTACCGCCAGGCTCGTGGTAATAAGCAGCATATCGTTGTGTCTATGCGACCCGAAGACTTCCTGAAGCTAACAACACCAAATGATACGCGAATTGATGAAATTCGCCAAGATTGTAAAAAGCTATCCGACTATAATCAATGGGCGGAAACTGGTGAGAGTATTTTGATGCCGTTTCTCGATATCAAGAGCGAGAACGGAACAGTTAAATCTCACGAAGGTCGCCACCGCGCATCAGCTCTTATCTGTGCTGGTGCGAAGGAAATGCCTGTTTCTATTAAGATTATTCCGATTGATGAGCACAAAAAGAAGTACGGTTACTTCGAAGCCACATATGAAATGAAATTCGAAGACCTACCTGAATATATTCATGGCCAGTACGGACGTGGTATTCTCAACAAATCAAGACTGCGAGTTCTCGTAGATGGGTGGGAAAAGCTACGTGATTACGAATAGACCCTTTTAATTTACCCAAATCTTTTGTATTATAGCTTGATGAAACAAGTTATTGTGATACGTAAAGATTTAAACATGCGTAAGGGTAAAATGGTTGCCCAAGGTGCGCATGCTTCTATGGCTGCAATTCTTGATCACGGTGAAGTATCCGATCATCCTGCAGTTCGTGAGTGGCTAGATGGTCGTTTTACAAAGATTTGTGTTAGCGCTAAAAATTTAGCAGAGTTGCTTGCAATTTATGACAAAGCATGTGAAGCAAATATCCCTTGCTCATTAATTACAGATTCCGGTCTAACGGAATTTCATGGAGAGCTGACAGACACAGCAGTTGCAGTTGGTCCTGGACCAGAAAATGTAATTGATAAAATCACAGGTCATTTGAAATTATTATGAGAGTTATATTCCTTGACATTGATGGTGTATTGAACAGTCACCGAACTGCTGTGGCTTATCGATCCGTGTTGCAGCGGGAGTTAGACCCTGTTGCGGTTATGATGCTGTATCGTATTGTTACAAAAGCAGATGCGCATGTTGTTATTTCTTCAACGTGGCGTCTTGATAAACAATGGAAGACAACGATCTGGGGCTGTTTACGAAAGGCTGGATGGCCTTGGGATCACACAGCATTTTTACCAATAGGCGAATGTCCAATAATCGGAAAAACACCAAGATCAGGAGATCTTGGATTAGGAAAGGTTAGAGGTGACGAAATTGATGCTTGGCTAGAGGCCAATCCAGATTACGACGACTATATAATACTTGACGATGACAGTGATATGCTGGATCATCAGAAAGATAGATTTATTCACTGTGATCATCATGTTGGTTTAGGATGGGATCAGTGGTCACAAATTCGTAAGTTATGGCCCGAGGTGGATAATCATGACTAATAGACCTGAATGGGAACCATGTAATTTAGGAGAAAATCCACTTGAGGATTTAACGGAGATTGAATTTGCAGAATCGTTAGATGCGTTTCGCGAAATTCCGTTTACAGAAGTAAATTGGAAAACACAGAAGAATTGGGTAATTAGATATTTGGATGAGGCAGAGCGCCGATGGCGACCACAAAACTTAAAATGATGAAGAATAAGAGATTATATCTTGATGAAGAAGTTATTTCACTGGAAGACTTAAAAGCACTCCCAGAATACTCCATAACAATTCCAACTGGTGTTACTATTGGAAAACGATGGCGCTGTGCGACACAACCATTTCGAATGGACGAAGATAACTCAGAGTGGTTAATAAAAACGTATACAGAAGATCCACATAACGATAATATGGCACTTATATGTTCGGTATGGGCAGTAATCGAACCAGACGTGCCACATAGAGGCAGTTTACGCTGAATAATGAGAAAGGAGGGCTTGGAATGTCTAAAAATCTACAGTCAGAAGAGAAATACGAACTACGGTACAAGGCTACTCGAGAACTAATCTGGGGATTTGGATTTTATATATTAGGTAGTCTTGGAGGTAATGTATTCATCTCCGGAATGTTATTTCTATTTGGTACAATTTCTTTGAGCTTATCTGTTTATTATAATTGGAAGTTATAATGAGAGAATGGTACGTAATTGAAAATAGTCGGAATCGAACAGTGTTCAGCGGTTCCGATAAAATTTTTGGTTATATACCTCGTGATGTGGTAGAAAATGAACTTGGGATTCCACACCGTGACTGCATGTGGTTCACCCGAAAGCAATCTGAAGCAATGCGAGCACATCCTGAATGGAGAACAGATGAGCCAAAATAATTGTCCGTTTTGTGATTCGAAGGACCTCGAAATTATTATAGATGATGTCGACGGTTTAAACCGTGCCGATGAAATGTTTGTAATTAAAGATTATGAATATACAGTATGTAAGAAATGTGGTGAGGAGTTTGTAACAGCCACACAAGCAAGACACAATGAACAGAAACTTGTTCCGTTAGCTCAATGGTAGAGCAGGCCACTCTAAACGGTTTGACAGGGGTTTGATTCCTCTACGGAACGCCAAAGGCGATATAGTTCAATGGTAGAACAGGCGCCTCTAAAACGCTGTACTAGGGTTCGATTCCCTATTTCGCCTCAGAAGGAAATTAAATGAAACGTTGGCGCATTACCACAAAGATTCGAGAAGGTATTAAAGACGTTGAAGGCGCAACAGCCGAACGACGATTTAATGATGCTGGCTGGAATGTTAAAGACTTAAACGTTGGGCAAGTATTTTTTATTTCTGGTGATAAAAAATCAGTAAAATCAATAGCAGAACAACATCTTGTTAATACACAACTGTACGATTACGAAATCGAAGAAGTATGTTAACAGACGTTGAACAGCAAACTATCCGTAAACGACTTAAACGAAAACCAAATAAAACCGAATTAAGCGTATTCGATGCAATGTGGAGTGAACATTGTTCGTATAAAAGTTCTAAATATTGGCTTAAACAACTTCACACAACAGGATTTCAAGTCCTTCATGGCCCTGGTGAAAACGCGGGTGTAGTTGATATTGGTGACGGGGAAAAGATTGTTTTTAAAATGGAGAGTCATAACCACCCAAGTTTTATTGAACCATTTCAGGGTGCCGCTACAGGAGCGGGTGGAATTTTACGTGATGTGTTTACTATGGGTGCTCGTCCTATTGCTTTATTAAATTCATTACACTTTGGACATCCCAATACACCCAAAACAACAAATATTATCGAAGGTGTTATCGCCGGAATCGGTCACTATGGAAATTGTATTGGTGTTCCAACAGTTAGCAGTAAGTTATATCATCATAATTCTTATGAATTAAATCCTTTAGTAAATGCAATGTGTGTTGGGTATACGAAAAACAAAATATTTACGAGTGTGCCACATAAGAAAGGAATTGTAGTTTATGTGGGTGCAAAAACAGGTCGAGACGGTATCGGTGGTGCTATCATGGCTAGCGAACAGTTTACTGTCGGCGAAGAAGATAAACGACCAACAGTTCAAGTAGGTGATCCGTTCTATGAAAAACTTCTACTCGAAGCAACTCTTGAGTTATTTGAAACAGGTCAAGTAATCGCAGCTCAAGATATGGGCGCTGCTGGACTTATATCATCAACAACAGAGGTGGCAATTAAAGGTAATTTTGGCATTAAAATTAATACATCCGAGGTTCCGCTTCGAGAAAAGGGAATGAAGCCATGGGAGATTTTATTAAGCGAAAGCCAAGAACGAATGTTGTTTATTCTTAGTGAAGACGCGAATGTTAATCATATCTTTGATAAATGGGATCTTGATTATCATGTTATTGGTGAATTAACAGATACCAAAAACTTTATCGTTGAGCATAAAAATAAAATTGTTTGCGACATACCACTTGAATCACTCGAAGCCGAAGAATTGATTCGCCCTCACGATGGTAGCAACAAATCAGGTATTATTGATATACGTCGTAACATGGTGAATCCAAGGTGGGTTCAAGAGCAATATGATTCTGAAGTAATGGGAAATACAATTGCGGGAACGAACTACGATCCTGCAATTATTCGGATACCTAATAGCAAAAAAGCGTTAGCGCTAACTACTGTTAGTAATGCTGACTTATGTCAGCGAGATCCAGAAAATGGAGCACTAATGACAATTTTCGAATGCTATTCAATTTTAAAAAATGCAGGTGCTAGACCACTAGCAATTACTAATTGTCTTAATTTTGGTAATCCTGAACGCTCAAGTACGATGTACGAGTTTTCTCAAATTATTCGGTCGATGGCATCAATATGTAAATTTTTAAATTTTCCTGTAGTAAGTGGAAATGTTAGCTTTTATAATGAAACAGACGGAAACGGAATTTTGCCTACACCTGTCATTGGTGGAGTAGGATTAATTGAAGATTATGAAAACAGCGATTATTATTTTTCCGGGTAGTAATTGTGATGACGAAATGGAGCGTTTCTTGCTCAATATTTTCGATATTACACCTATCCGAGTTTGGCATAAGGATGAAAAACTTCCTGACGCAGACTTATATGTTCTTCCTGGTGGATTTAGCTATGGTGATTATATTCGTAGTGGCATGCTCGCTTCTATGAGTCCACTTATGAAAGATTTAAAAGAAGCAGTTAAAGCAGACAAGAAAGTTCTTGGTGTGTGTAATGGATTTCAAATTCTGTGTGAACTTGGACTGCTACCTGGCACATTACGAATTAATGAATCCGGCAAATTTATTTGCAGACCTGTTCAAATTGAAGATTGTCACCTTACACGAAGACTAACTATTCCCATTGCGCATGGTGAAGGTAATTATTTACCAGCAGACACCGCTTATACTCCTGCATTTAGATACACTGAAAATGTAAATGGTTCAGTTGATAATATTGCCGGAATATATAATGAAAAACAAACAGTACTTGGTTTGATGCCTCATCCCGAAAGAGCCTTTGAAAAATACCATATTTCACAAGATGGTCCAAAATCTCTATGGAAATTAATGTGTTAGTACTAATTATTGGTAGTGGTGGTCGTGAACATGCACTAGCGTGGAAATGTGCTCAGGTTGCTAATGTCGTTGTAGCACCCGGCAATGCAGGAACTGCGCTTGAACAAAACATCAGTAACGTCAATGCAGAAAATATTAAAGACATTTTAACCTTAGCGACAGCTGCTGATCTAACGATCATTGGTCCTGAAGTACCGCTCGTAGCAGGAATGGTTGACGAGTTTAATAAGCGAGGACTTCCTTGTTTCGGTCCCACCGCCAAAGCAGCTCAACTTGAGGGATCAAAAATATTTGCAAAAGAGTTTCTCCAGCGACATAACATTCCAACCGCAAGATATAAAAAATTTACAGAAATGGAACCTGCATTACGATATGTAATTGATCAGGAGGTGCCAATTGTAGTGAAAGCAGACGGATTGTTTGCTGGTAAAGGAGTAGTCGTTGCTCAAACTTTGCTCGAAGCAAAAGATGCTGTTGTTCACTTTATACAAGAAGGACACCACGTTATTGTAGAAGAATTTATCGAAGGTGAAGAAGTAAGTTTTATGGTAATCACTGACGGTGAAACGATCTTACCGCTTGCATCATCAAAAGATTATAAAGCAAGAGATGATGGAGACAAAGGTCCAAACACTGGTGGTATGGGAGCATACTCTCCAGCTTCAATTACTAAAGAGCTAGAAGATATTATTTTAAAAGAAGTAATTCAACCAACTATAAGTGGATTGAAGGCTGAAGGTATTAACTATCTTGGATTTCTCTATGCAGGATTAATGATCACCGATAATGGAATTAAAGTTCTTGAATTCAACTGCAGACTTGGTGATCCTGAAACACAACCTATTATGGCTAGACTCAAATCTAATCTCGTAGAATTATGCCTCGCTACAATTCAGGGAGACCTACGAAACCAAACAATTGAATGGGATGAACGAGTAGCCCTCGGAGTTGTGATGGCTGCGGACGGATATCCACGAGACTATAAAAAAGGTCATATAATTAAAGGATTAGAAGATGTTGATGCAAAAGTTTTTCATGCAGGTACAATTATAAAAGACGACAAGATCGTTACAAATGGTGGTCGTGTATTATGTGTTGTTGGTCTCGGTGATACGATTACAGAAGCAAGAGATGTAGCATACACACAGACAAAAAGAATAAGCTGGGATGGTCATTTCTTTAGAAACGATATTGGCTTATGAAAGCAGCAGTTTTAATTTCTGGTTATGGTTCGAATCTACAAGCTCTCATAGATGACGATATTGATATTTGTGTAGCGGTTGGTACGTTTCCAGCTCCTGGACTAGCAAGAGCAAAAGTTGCAAATATAAGTATCGGAGTACTCGATCATACAAACTATTCCTCGAGAGAATTATTTGATCAAGCATTATTAGACAAGCTTGAACCATACGAACCAGACCTTATCATCTTAGCTGGATTTATGCGTATCTTAACGTCAGTCTTTATCAACGAATATAAAGATAAAATTCTCAACATTCATCCATCATTATTACCCAAATATCCTGGATTAAATACTCACCAACGAGCACTGGATGCTGGAGATACCGAGCACGGTTGCACAGTTCATTATGTGACAGAAGATTTAGATCAAGGACCTATAGTTGCACAAAGTTGTGTACCAGTATTGCCCGATGATACGGCAGAAACGCTCGCTGAACGAGTTTTGGAAGCAGAACACCAACTCTACCCGAAAACTATTAAGACGCTTTTTCAAGTAGAAACCCCTAAATAGGGGCATGCCTAACGTCTCAATAAATCTAACAAAATGGTATCATTTCGTCATTGCAATAGTTCCAATTATATCAATGATTGCAACTGCTTGGATGTGGATGGACACTCGCTATATGCACAAGGAAATGTCTGATACGAGGTTTATTGAACTTCAAATTAGAATCGTTGATGGACATATTCGAGATTACACTAGAATCGTTGATAACGGTGGTACGCTGTCAGCAACTGATGAAATAAAACTCACCATGGATCTAGCTCAACTCCAAAATCTAATGTTGGAAAGAAACAAGATGTTAGGTATAGGAGGGTTGCCACAATGAGAAATCTACTCCTAACATTGCTGTTAATATCAGCAGCTTCTTTCGCACAAATCGATCCAATCGTGGCGCAAACAGCCACAAATGATGCAGGAATGCCATTTCTACGTCTACACAATAACACGCTTATCTATACGAGTTGTTATTTACGAGACGAGTATAATTTCTTCACTTTTGTTATTCCACCACAGACGGTTAGCTTGTGGTATCCCGTGTATGGATATTATGAATGGCAATGCCAATAGGACCAGTTACTAAATACTTGTATGAAAACATCAACAAAAATAATTCTTACCGTAGTTGGGGTTGCCATTGTGGCCTTTTTTGTGTACGGTGGATTAGTGGCATTAGGGCCACGGATGTAATGGAGAAAATTATGAAAGGTAAAACTGGATTGTAGGTAAACCGTAAAACAGGACCTCCTGGTTGTTCTTTGTTCAGCTATTCTGCAAACAAACAACCACAACTTTTATTAGGAGATCCAAAATGAACTATCAAATTGCAGACGCGAAAACGCGTTACTTTAACGACAAACAACACTACTTAAACTTTTTACAGGCTTGGAAAAAAGCAGCACAACGATCTGCGTCTAAAGGAGACGATCGGGGATGCCTTACAGGCGCTCACGTGGTTTTTTATGCTCTTCTTCGTGGACGTGATGTGCGAACAGCTTTCACTCCAATTACCAAGAAAATAAAATTGTCTAATGGTGCTTATATCAACCACGGAATGTATTGGGCTGCTCAAGAATTAAGAGGAGTCGCGAACATCAATGGTTGGAATCACGAGGAGCGTATCAAGAAATTTCTTGCTCCGTTTAATGAAACAGTTACTGAAGAAATGCTTACGCAACTTTATGAAGACATGCCAGACATTCCAGCACTGTATAGCAATTACGGTAAAGGTATAAAGATTGCTGAGGCTTTGATCGATGCAGATAATAAAGACGTGAAAAATCTTTGGAAAATTATCGAGGAGGGAGAAGCATGAAAACTACACGAATAGAAATGGTAGAGACAAAAATCACAACATGGAAGTGTGATTTTTGTGATAACGAGTCCGAAGGTAATCGAGGTTGTTGTGGAACTCAACCAATCATGAGTTGTAAAATTTGTGAAGGGGATTGTTGTCGTGAACATCGAACATGGTACTCAGAAGACGATTGGGGTGACTACCCTTATGGATTTTATGTTTGTCCTAACTGTAAACCAGATGCTGATAAGGCTTGGGCCTACGCAGAAGAATTTGCTGGACGACACGATGATATTATAGAAAAGGCTATGGAGTGGTACGCAACCGTTACAGTTGAAAAACTCACTCTTGAGGAAGAATAAAATGAAAATAACTTATAACGAAAACCCAATGATGACTACCATCGAATTGGATGAACATGAAACAGAAGTACTTTGGCTTAAAGTCAAAGTAGACGAATTAACGTGGCGGATTCACGGTGCGAGTTTTTATTTGACGGAAAGAGAAAAACACAATTACTTCGATCTTGATCGAGCACGACGAGAATGTGATACTGATTATCTATATAACGATGAAGGAGGAAAAGAAAATTCAAAAATCGACAAACGTGTTGATGAAATTATGGAGTATTATGTGGAAGCACTGATGGACTCACATTGTGGTGATTGTACTTGTGTTCCTAGTTCTTGTGATAAGTGCCACGCAGAAGAACTTTTGGGAATTCACACAATGAAAGGATTAGGTAAACACCAAGCCGTGAAAATACATAGTGCTTTTGGTGAGTACATGAAACCGTGGAAACGGAAACGTAATATTCACGAGGTGATTGAATATCTCGAGAAATACGACGTAGCAAAAGACCCTCCCGATTGGAAGGGATGGGAACGTGAGGTTGATCGATGGAATAAAGAAGCGAAAGATGCGTGTAAATGGTTGAAAAACTACCGAAATGAGCATTTTAACGATGTTGACCCCACATGAAAAACGTGCGATAATTGCAGCGCACTAAATATAAAGTAAAGGAGATAAAAATGGCTTTGATCGGTACTGAGGTAAGCTCAATTTCGCAGCTACCTCTTGTTTTGCAGTTAGATAAGGCTGGTAATCCAAATCGTTGGATCACCTACGAAGATAGCGCGTACTACTATTCAAAGGAGCGCGTCGCTTGGGCTATGGGCCAAGTGGAGCTAACAATCTTTGGTGGTACAAACGCTGAATCTGGCAACCGTTCTAAACTGACAATGAATACCATCATTGCAATTAGCGGAGAAATTTCCGAGAAGCAGCAGCGCGTATTGTACGGAACACCACCTTTGACAAACAAGGCTATGTTCCGTCGAGATTGTAACATTTGTGCTTATTGCGGAGACGATTACACAGTTAGTAACTTGACTCGCGATCACGTTCACCCAAAATCTAAAGGTGGTATCGATCGTTGGGAGAATGTTGTTACGTCTTGTGGTCCTTGTAACAAGATTAAGGATGATCGTGACATTGATAATATTCCTAACATGGAATTGCTATATCTTCCTTACGCACCTAACCGTGCCGAGTTCTTGATCTTACAGAACCGTCGTATCCTTGAGGATCAGATGGAGTTCTTGATCAAGCGCGTTCCTAAGGAAAGTCGACTTTTATCGTAATGAATACATTACATCTTACTCTAAAAAAGGTGTGGTTTGATTTAATGGTTTCGGGCGTAAAGCGCTTTGAGTACAGAAAACCGTCAAATTGGATCGCTACACGTCTTGCTAAGGACTATGACGTAATAAAGTTCGTAAACGGGTACGGGAACGACAAGCCGTACTTCGTTTGTGAATATAATGGTTATGAAGTTTCTCAGAAAGACAACGTGGTTTCTTATAATAGTTCAAATGTTGAGGTTGAGCAAGGCGATTATATTATTCACCTTGGAAAAATATTAGAAACTGGACACCTTCGCTAAAATGATTCGTCATCCAAAAACTTCTAAGGAATGGGGCGAGGTTAGAAAGGAATTAACCGTTGACGGAATGGTTGGCATGGGAAATCTCTTATCATCTAGTCTACCAATTCGCATCTATCCAGATCCAATCCTTAAAAAGATTTCAGAACCAGTGGCAGATGAAGAGTTTGGAACAGATGAACTTGGTCTTCTTTGTGAACAAATGCAGGTAACAATGTTCTATAACGATGGCATTGGTTTGTCGGCTGTTCAAATAGGTGAACTCAAACGAGTTATCACGATGAAGATACCAGAAACAACGGAAGAAGACGGAAAAACATATGACGTCGCTCGTCCATATAATTTTATTAATCCTGAAATTCGTGAATCGTTTGGTACATTTGAATTTTCAGAAGGGTGTCTATCGGTTCCTGGTTATTATGAAGACAGGGAACGAGCAGACTCTATTTTACTGCGGTTTCAAACTATACACGGAAACATTGAAGTTAGATGGTTTGAAGGATTGGAAGCGTTCGTTATTCAACACGAAATTGAACATCTTGATGGAAAACTTTTTGTTGATGGCCTCTCACCCTTGAAAAAAGATCGTATTCGTAAGAAAATAAAGAATAGTTTACGGAAAGAGAAAAATAATGGAAGGAAATAAACCCAAACAACAGCGCGAGAAACCTGTTGACAAACAAACCAATCTCAATCTCAACGAAAAGGTTCACGCCAAAAAAATTGAAATTGACGAAAAAGAACTCGGTGAAGAGTTCATGCTCCCAGATTATCGCCCTCACTCACTGTTTACAAAGAAACAAGTACCTTTCGCTAAGAAGAAAAAACTGCGTAAGATTGCGAGAAAATCTAAGCAAGTCAACCGTAGACGAGCAAAGAATAAATAAGTACGTCTTCCCACTTAGGGAAGCACTTTAGTTTGGTGAAGCACTTGATTGCTTCCATATTAACAGGAGAAAAATAATGACAAACTTAGTTGAAGCGTTTACACATAATTATCTATCAACCTCTGAATTGACAACTGACGACTTCGTCAACGAATCAAACCTCGACTTCACAGACATTAGCACCGAAGCAGTTCGTCGCTATCATTTTAAAGATGAGGTAGTGACAATTCCAAAGCCCCTGTTTTTGAACGTAAGTCGTTCGGGAGGTCATCGAATTTTTGATGCACACGGTGTGTCACACTATATTCCAAAGGGATGGATTCACCTTTCGTGGGTGGCTAAACCTGGCGAAGCAAACTTTGTAAAATAAAAAGGAAAAGACAATGATAGAACGAGAGGTACCTGATTAATCACCTACTTACTATGAAACGTAAGGAGGTGATTTATGAACAGATCACAATATTGGACCGCCGACCAAAAAGCCAAATGGGCATCGGCGGAAAAACGAGAAGGATGCAAACTACCACGAACGCACCAGAATTGCATGATTATATTGAAAGTTGCACGTCCTGGTAAAACAGCAAAAGATAAAGCAAACAGTAAATAAGTATGCGTCGGGGGAGCGGCTAGACGCAAAGTCGGCCTTCCCATGCGGGTATAGTATAATGGTATTACACGACCTTGCCATGGTCAAGATAGGGGTTCGATTCCCCTTACCCGCTCATACTATGAAAGTTAAGGAACCATTAAGTTTTCGTTAAGGTTCTATTCAGTTTCACGCACGTATAGTAGACTTTATTGGTCACTGGTAGTAAATACAAGCAGGAGTTGTAATGATTAAAAACCTATTAATAGTTCTTTCACTTTTTGTCCTAGCTGGATGCGAAACTTATAGCGTCGGCGGAACAAGACACGTTAATGATAATGTTAGAGTATCTGTTGGTATTCATTCTGGATATTATTACCCAAACTATTATCGTCCCCACTATCGTCCCTACTATCGTACATATTACCGCCGACCTGTTGTCATTCACAACCATATTCACCCACGTCCACGACAACATACTCCACGAAAACATGATCGTAGAGGTGATCGTCGTCACGACCGTCGCCGACAGTAATACCCTAGACGAGGATCCCCAATTAAAGTATACTTCTCCTATATATAAGGAGTTGTTTATGAACCTAAACCAATACGTATCAAATGCCGTACGTACCGAAAGTCAAATAGAAAAAGTAACTATGGACGGCATAGAAGTCTTCTATGCTGTATTACAAATTTTTATTGCCAGTGGAAATATTCTTGATATGTATAAAAAGAATATTTTCTATGGAAAAGAAATCGATTGGGACCGGGTAGAAAGCTCATTAGATAAAATTGATTATTTGTCGAGTGTTGGTAAGTGTGAAGAAATACCTCAAGCGGGAAGTCTTAACATCGATCCTAGAGTTTTCCATGCATTAATTGGTACAGCAACTGAAGCAACTGAATTAATGGAGGCCTTATTCTCGACCATGGAAGGCGACGAAATTGATTATGTTAACGTCATGGAGGAGTTTGGGGATATTAATTGGTACGAAGCTATTGGGTGTGATGCAACAGGTGTTAGTTTTGAGGACATTCTTAATACAAATATTGAAAAATTACGCAATCGCTTTCCAGAAAAATTTACTAGTGAAAATGCAATTAAGAGAGATTTAGATGTTGAGAGGAACACTTTACAAGCTGGGCTTACCAAAATTTCCTAAACCTGCGGGAACTATTGAAGAGTTCCGCAATTGGGAAAAGAAGCTCAAAACCAAGTACCCAACACGCTATGCGATTGGTGAAGCTATTGAACGTTTTTTCGGGCCATTTAGAGTCGCAAAGCGGAAGTGTAAAACCGCTTATTGGGCACTACAACATCGCTTCAACCCAAAACACCGATACCATATCGTCAACACAAAACTCCCACCCGGATATCATGAGGTTGAAACTCGAATGTTTTATGCTATGTTCCAACTCTTTGCTGAGTTCATGGAATTTCAACTCAAGACACCTCATGTTGTTTGGGAATATGACAAAAGTGCTTTTGAAGATTGGATGATAGAAGATGACCTCGAGGGTGTTGAAAAGGAAATCGAAAGTCGAAACAAAATGTGGAAAGAGATGAATGACCTATATACATGGTGGACGGTTACTTACCCTAAACTTGAAAAAGATTTCGATGAAAGTTCTTTCACTATAGAGGCAGAAGAAGAGTTTGAAAAAGAGGTTGAAGAAATGATGATTCGCCTTGTAAAAATTCGAAGGACACTTTGGGATTAATACCCTTGACATTAATCCCCTTTTCGTGTTAAATTAACTTGTAACCAAAAAGAATTAAGAGGAACGCAAATGGAAATTCTAAACAAATATCGAAACCGTTACGAAGATCGGCAACCAGAAGAACTTACTATCCAAGAGTATTTGGAATTATGTAAGTCCGACAGCTACGCCTATGCTTCCGCAGCGGAAAGAATGTTGATGGCAATCGGAGAACCGAAGGTCGTTAATACAAGTCGGGATCCTCGCCTGAGTCGAATCTTCTCGAATCGTAAAATTAAGATTTATGAAACCTTTAAAGATTTTTATGGAATGGAGCAAACAATTGAAAACGTTGTTTCTTACTTCCGACACGCAGCGCAAGGCCTTGAAGAAGCCAAGCAGATTCTTTATCTCTTGGGTCCAGTAGGTAGCGCAAAGTCGTCACTCGCAGAGCGACTAAAAGATTTATTTCAAAATGTTCCGTTTTATACAATTAAAGCATACAACAAAGACACGGGAGAGGAAGAAATTTCTCCAGTTTTTGAATCACCACTGTGGTTGTTTGACGTGGCGGAAGATGGAAAAACTCTACAAGAAGAATATAATATTTCACCCCGTTATGTTGATACAATTATGTCGCCATGGGCAAACAAACGACTTAAAGAGTTTGAAGGTGATTTAGGCAAGTTTAAAGTTATCAAGTTGTGGCCTTCACGTTTAAAGCAGATTGGCGTCACAAAGACGGAGCCAGGCGATGAAAATAACCAAGACATTTCTGCTCTGGTTGGTAAAACAAGCATTCGTAAACTCGATGATTTCGAACAGAGTGATCCTGATTCATATTCATACTTTGGTGGTCTTAACCTCACAACACAGGGTATTCTTGAGTTTGTTGAGATGTTCAAAGCACCAATCAAAATGTTGCATCCTCTTCTGACCGCAACTCAGGAAGGAAACTACAATGGCACTGAAGGTTTTGGTGCAATACCATATCGAGGCACAATTGTTGCTCACTCTAACGAGTCTGAGTGGACAAAGTTCAAAAACAATAAGGATAACGAAGCGTTCCTAGATCGTGTCTATATTGTAAAGGTGCCTTATGTCCTTCGTGTGTCAGAAGAGGAGCTTATTTACGGAAAGCTGATTGCAACTAGTGAACTAGCAACGGCACCATGTGCTCCAGGTACACTAGAAATGATGGCTCAATTCTCGGTGCTTACTCGCTTACACGATCATGAAAATTCACAAATGTTTTCCAAGATGGAAATTTATGATGGTAAGAATCTCAAGGACAAGGATCCAAAAGCGAAGTCTATTCAAGAATACAGAGACGTTGCTGGAGTTAATGAAGGCATGACAGGATCGTCAACGCGATTCGCTTTCAAAGTACTATCAAAAACATTCAACTCAAGCAACGATGAAATTTCAGCAAGTCCTGTCCACTTAATGTGGGTCTTGGAAAAGGCTATTAAGGAAGAAAACCATGCTGCTGACACCGAAGAATTATTCATTGACTTCTTAAAGGGTATTCTTGCACCTAAATACGCTGAGTTTTTAGGCGATGAAATTCAAAAGGCTTACTTAGAAGCATATGACGAGTATGGACAGAATTTATTCGATAGGTATGTCCTCTACGCGGATAGCTGGATTCAAGATATTGACTATCGTGATTCAGATACTGGACAACAGTATGATCGTGAAGAGTTAAATCAAGAACTCGAAAAGATTGAGAAAGCTGCTAGTGTGATAAACGCCAAAGACTTTCGAAACGAGATTGTTAGTTACGTATTAAGAGCGAAAGCTAACAATGAAGGTAAGAATCCAAAGTGGACAAGCTACGAAAAGCTGCGCGAAGTTATCGAGAAGAAAATGTTCGCAAATACTGAGGAACTAATGCCAGTAATTTCGTTTGGCAAAAAAGCAACGGAAGAAGAAGAAACCAAGCACGCAGACTTCGTCGACCGCATGATGAGCAAGGGCTATACGAAACGCCAAGTTCGACTACTCGTAGAGTGGTATATGCGGTTCCGTAAGCACAACTAATGGACTTCTTACTCTCGCTTTTACTAGTAATACCAGTTACGTTTATCCTTGTTGCAATTGTTGTTAACATTACTGAGTATCAGTACGTTAGAGATCATCAACGAAAAGAGTAAATACAACTATGCCTTCACATCACATTATAGATAGGCGAGAAAACCAGAAAGGTAAAAGTTCGGGCAATCGTCGCCGCTTCCTTCGAAGAGTTCGCGAGCATGTTAAAAGAGCTGCTCGCGATGCTATTCTTGACGGTGATATTAAGTCAATCAACTCGAAGAAAGGCCGTAAAGTCAATATTCCTGTAAAGGATCTCGAAGAACACCACATTCACCATGATCGTGGTGGTGATTCTGAACGCGTTTTTCCTGGTAATGAAGAATATATTACAGGTGATCGTCTTCGCCGACCAAAGAGTGGTGGTGGTAAAGGTGGACCAAAAGCCTCTAAAGATGGAGACGGTGAAGATTCATTTACGTTTGAATTAACAAAAGAAGAGTTTCTTGATTTGTTTTTTGAAGACCTTGAACTTCCAGATATGATAAAGGAAAGTATCAAGGTTTCCGAAACATACAAATATCAACGTTCGGGATTTGTTACTGAAGGAACACCTGCTAGACTTAATATTCTTCGTTCAATGCGGCAAGCAAAAGGTCGGCGCAAAGCGCTGATTGGACCAAAGAAAAAGAAACTTAAAGAACTTGAAGAAGAACTTGAATTAGTACTCTTTCAACTTCGTACAAATGATCCATCAATTAGCCAGCTAGTAATTGATGGCCTCGAGAAGCGTAGGATTGTTCTCGAAGAAGAAATTAAGAAATTAAAACGCAAAATTCGAGCAATTCCGTTTGTTGATGATGTTGATCTTCGTTACAACCATTGGAAGAAAACACCACAACCAACCACCCGAGCTGTTATGTTCTGTATTATGGACGTCTCAGGAAGTATGGGTGAGTGGGAGAAAGAAATGGCGAAACGTTTCTTTATGCTTTTATATCTCTTCCTTACAAAATCATATGAGCAGGTTGAATTAGTGTTTATACGTCACCACCATCAAGCAAAAGAAGTTGAAGAAGATGAGTTCTTTCATTCAAAAGAAACTGGTGGTACGATGGTATCTCCTGCGCTTGAAATCATGGACGAAGTAATCGACAAGCGATATCCTGTTGATTCTTGGAACATCTATGCTTGTCAAGCATCAGACGGCGATAACTGGCCACACGATACGGATGTTGTGAAAGAGATGCTCAACACCAAAATATTACGTAAAGTTCAGTATTATGCTTATGTTGAAATTGACGCACACGGTGGAAGAGATAGCGACTTATGGGATACGTACGAAGGTATTCGTGCTGCGAACAAAAACTTCGACATGACAATTATTAACGACGCAAAAGATATCTATCCTGTTTTCAGACGATTGTTTGAGAAGAACAAAGGCGCAACAAAATGAAACCTATATCAACATCTAGCGATTGGACATTTGAAACGATTAATGAGTACTATGAAGTACTAAACAAAATTGTAACTGAAGAGTACGGTCTCGATTGCTATCCTAACCAAATTGAGATTATTGGTAGTGAACAAATGCTTGACGCATATTCTTCAATTGGTATGCCACTATTTTATAATCACTGGTCATTTGGACAAGAGTTTATCAAACAACAACATTTTTATAAGAAAGGCTATATGGCACTTGCTTATGAGATTGTAATTAATTCAAATCCTTGTATTGCCTACCTAATGGAAGAGAATACAATGTTGATGCAAATATTGGTAATGGCTCACGCTTGTTTTGGTCACAATGCTTTCTTCAAAGGAAACTATCTCTTTAAGCAGTGGACTGATGCCGAGGCAATTATTGATTATCTCGTGTTTGCTAAAAAATATATTGCGGAGTGTGAAGAAAGATATGGATACGATGAAGTCGAAGACGTTCTTGATGCATGTCATGCGTTGCAACAATATGGTGTAGACAAATACAAGCGTCCACCTCGCCTATCTGTAAAGGAAGAAGAGGCACGTGAACATGAACGTCAGGAATATGTGCAAAGTCAATTGAATGAGATTTGGTCAACGATTCCAAAATTAAAGCCAGATGTAGAAGAAGACGAGGAAGACACTTTTCCAAAAAATCCTCAAGAAAATATTTTGTATTTTATTGAAAAGAATGCTCCTAACATGGATCCTTGGAAACGAGAACTTATTCGTATTGTTCGAAAACTTGCCCAATATTTTTATCCACAAATGCAAACGAAAGTAATGAATGAAGGATTTGCTACTTTTTGGCATTATACGTTAGTTAATGACCTATATGATCGTGGATATATTAACGATGGTTACATACTAGAATTTATTGTTAACCACACAAACGTAATTACACAATTTCCTTATCATCACCGTGCGTACAATGGAATTAATCCATATGCTCTTGGATTTGCTATGTTTCAAGATATTAAACGTATATCAATTGAGCCAACCGAAGAAGATAAGAAATATTTTGACTTTGCTGGTAATGGTGATTGGGTTGGTAATGTTGTACATGCAATGAAAAACTTTAAAGACGAAAGTTTTATTCTTCAATACTTGTCTCCAAAAGTTATTCGTGACTTTGGCTTGTTTTCTGTTTTGGATCATGAAAAAGATCCAAAAATGCTTGTATCAGGAATTCACGACGATATGTGTTATAAGCACGTAAAAGAAGCCTTATCTGCTCAATATAATATCGGATACCATATCCCCGATATTCAAGTTCATGAAGTCGATCGTTGGGGCGATCGCTCAATGAGATTGCGACACAATATGGTTGGTCGACGACCTATTCAAAACGAAGAAACTCTTGAAGTCTTAAAACACTTATCGTATCTTTGGGGCTACGATGTTTATCTCGACTCCATTGACGACAAAGGACAAATTCGAGCAGCGTTTTCAATTAAAGAAGGAAGCGAACCACTTCTCGATGTATTCATGGATGACTCCGACGGATAAAATGTTACAAAAGTACTACCGATATAGCATAGTTAGTGAAACTTTTAAAGTCACTTGTAAATAAAGGTATGTGAACTTGTTCACATTACTACAATTAGGGAGAGTTAAATGTCTAAGAAAAAGACATCCCGTCACAAGAACGAGATAAAATTCTTAGGAGAAGCATTGAAGCAAAACGGAACCGCCAAACGAAACGGACCAAAACTAAAAACATGGAGTACACACGATCTGAAAACAATTAAACCCCTAACCCCTTCACAAGAAGACCTATTCCACGCATTCTATAATTCTGATCATATATGCGCGCATGGAACGGCTGGTACCGGTAAAACATTCATAACATTTTATCTAGCACTGGCAGAAATCCTTAACCCAAAAACACCACAAAATCATATTATTGTTGTTCGTTCAATTGTACCAACAAGAGACATTGGTTTCTTGCCTGGTGATCTAAACGAGAAGATAGCTGTGTATGAAAGTCCGTACAAAGACATTTGTGCTGAATTAATTGGTCGTCGCTCGTCTTACGAAGATATGAAAGAAGCTCGACTTATTCGTTTCATGCCTACATCATTTATTAGAGGCTTGACTTGGGACGATGCAATTGTAATTGTTGACGAATGTCAAAATATGTCTTTTCATGAAATCAATTCTATCGTAACAAGACTAGGTCAAAACTCCCGTATTATCTTTACAGGTGATACAAACCAAACAGACCTACGTCCAGTTGAATGTGGTATGGATCAACTTCTTAAAGTTGCAAATAATGTTCAAACGTTTGCGATGGTTGAATTTGATCACACCGATATTGTTCGAAGTGAGATTGTTAAATCTTGGATTATTGCAACTGAAGAAGTAGCGTCTGCTGCTTAGATTTGTTCGTCTTGTAAAATTCGAACAATAATATCCATTAACCGATCAAGCTTTGTATCGATCATTTTAAAGTCGTCGATATCACGTTGTTCGTGATCAGCGATTTGTTTGAGAGTAGCTCTCAAGGAAGCCCTTATTTCTTTTAAATCACCTTCGTTTACAGCAACACGTTCAATCGCAATATTAATTCGTGAGTGTAGTTTTTCGAGATCGGTTGGGGTTTGTGTTTGTGTTTGTGTTTTAGCAGAACGCAGGTAGCCAAATAGACCTACAACGATAGTTACAATAGATCCGAGGATAGTAAAGACTGCAGGCCATGTTAGGCTGTTCAAAAGTTCAAGCATTTTATTCCTTAAAAAAGTGTTTAAGAGTGGATACTATTACATGCATCATTAATGATTGCATATAGAACCCGCTTCTTTACGTTTGTTTTAAAAGACTGAATCTCACGAACTTCTGCTAAAAGTTGTTGACGCCTTGCTTTTCGGTATTCGTCTATATTTTCCTCGTTTACTACAGTTGCAATACAGTTGCCAGACTTCGGATCAACTGTGCCCTGTAGAACTAATTCAACGGTGTCACCGTTATCATCAAGAACGTATGCGTCTGGCAACACGTCTGCGATGAGTTCAATGTCTGATTTGCTAATTCTGTACGGCATAGATATATTTATGATCACTGTTGTATCACCCTGAAATTTATGGTACAGTTGTAGCTGGTCAAATATCGCATTCTTTAAGGAGTCCAAACATGCGAGCATACTACTTTGGCAACATGTATTTGTCATCGATTCAGCAAGGAATTCAGGCAGCCCACGTCACACATGAACTGTTCCTAAAGCATACGGTGCACAGCAAATATACGTCGGATATTATCGGGGATAGACAGAGAGATATGTTGTACGACTGGGCAAGGAATCATAAAACAATGATTTTGCTGAATGGTGGTTACGCTGATAATCTTCGTGAGTTGATACAACTATTTCACAATCGAACAAACCCATATCCGTGGGCGTTCTTTAATGAGGGACAAGATTCTCTTGACGGCGCGCTAACGTGTGTTGGTATTGTTCTCCCTGAAAAGATTTATGCTGCATCCGCTGCATTTCGGGCAGATCCAGCTCTCGTCGACGGCGTTCGAGAAGGTGGTTATTACTACAATGAATTAGCAGAGCGAACGGAACTCACAAAGTGGGAGTTCGAGCTTTGTCAAGAGTTGAATAACTACGGACTCGCATCATGAGCGCATTTAGGTACTGTAAACAATTCGAAAATGCTTGCGATGAAATAATCACAAATGAACGGGCTACTGCTAAAGACATTGTATTTGTAACAAATATTCAAACGAATTGTGAACGAACGGGATTTGTTTCTGAGGAGCAAGGTAGCTGGATTGGCAAGCTTCATCAACATATTGTGCACGAAGGAAAATTCGTTGAAAATAGTTGGTGGACGTAGTTGAAAGAAAATAACAATCAAGTATATCTTTATCAGAGTGGCAGCAAAGTAATTGAGGTCGTTCTCACTGGCCGCACTGCAAAAAAGCAAAAAGGTCGGCGAGAAGTTGTCCTTCATGAGATCATTTCCGCTGATAAAGATGTTGGATTCAGTACTTGGATCAAACTTGACCAACTTTTTACAATTGACGAATAAATACAATCATGAAGGTTTATCACGACCGCGTATATCTCGATTTACTGAAAGATATTTTCTCGAAGTCAAATGACAAGGGAGATCGAACGGGAACAGGAACGCTTTCGATATTTGGTAGAGAAATGCGTTTTGATCTCAGCGACAACATCGTTCCTATTTTAACAACGAAGAAAATACATCTCAAAAGTATTATTCACGAGTTGCTCTGGTATCTCAAAGGAGATACGAATGTCAAATACCTTCAAGAAAACGATGTCCGTATTTGGAACGAGTGGGCAAATGAAGATGGTGATCTTGGTCCTATATATGGTAAACAATGGAGAGCGTGTGGGCCTCACGAAGTTGATCAAATTGCAGAAGTTATTGAGACGATCAAAATAGACCCAAACAGTAGACGAATGATTGTTGACTCTTGGAACGTAAATGAGCTACACAAAATGGCCCTACCACCATGTCATGCTTTCTTCCAATTTTATGTTGCAAATAATTCTCTATCGTGTAAACTAACACAAAGATCATGTGATGTTGGATTGGGTGTTCCTTTTAATATTGCTCAATACAGTATTTTGATTTGTATGATTGCTCACGTAACAGGATTAAGACCGGGTGAGTTTATTTGGAGTGGCGGCGATGTTCACATTTACAATAACCACGTTGAACCTCTAAGAAGATTAATGAGCTGCAGACCATATCCCTCACCAACGCTCTGGTTAAATCCAGACGTAAAAAATATTGATGATTTCACGTTTGATGATATAAAGATTGAAAACTATCAATCACACCCGACGCTCAAAATGGAGGTAAGTATATGAGTAAACCAACTTTAACAACAAAAACAGCAAATATTAACAACAAACGAATATTCGAAGAGATTGATGAATTTATGATAGAAGTTTTCACCTCTCTTAACCTCACGTGGACAAACAAACAGCATCGAGAAGAGTTCGTTGAAATGATTGATATGTGGATGGAACAATACGCAATCGAATCTGGAAAAATTATTCAATTCGATATTCTTTGTGATTCTCGAAACAACAAGCCGAAGAACTTCAAGAAAGGCCCTGTTCATTTCACAATCCGCTATCGGCAGAAAAACTGCTTAAATACGTCGGAAATTGACTACATCATCAAAGTAAAAAAGTAATAACTTCTTGATTTAACAAGGATTATGAACTGTTGACCCCATTGATAATGCGCGTATAATAAGCGTATTAATGGAGAAACAAATGAATCAGTTCCCCACACTCTATAAGCTCGATACCAAAGGCAAAGTTCGTGAATGGCGAATGGAAGTTGATGGTAATCAGTATCGCACAATCGCCGGTCTGCAAAGCGGTAACCAAGTAACTTCTGGTTGGACGACAGCAGAAGCTAAAAACGTCGGTAGTTCGAATGAAAAAACTCCTGCAGAGCAGGCCATCGCCGAAGTTGAATCTCAGTACAAGAAAAAGCTGAGTGGCGAGTATCACGAAAACATGAGCACCATATCAGAAGGTGCTAAATTCTTCAAGCCGATGTTGGCGAACAAGTGGGAGAAGCGTAGACTCAAAATCAACTACGCCAATTCTGTTGTTTATGTTCAACCAAAACTCGATGGCATTCGTTGTATCGCAAACCGCGATGGTGTTTGGTCACGAACCGGCAAACCGATTGTTTCAATTCCTCATATCGTAGAGATTCTTGCTCCGCTGTTCGCTGCTTATCCTGATGCAGTTCTCGACGGTGAGCTTTACAACCACGATCTGAAAGAAGATTTCAACTCAATCGTTTCAATGGTTCGCAAAGCGAAGCCTGAGGCAGAAGATATTGCTAAGTCTGCTGAAATGGTTCAGTATCACGTTTACGACTTTCCTGGTTTACTCGACTCTCCTTTCAGCGAGCGTTCAGCAGAATTGGAAGCGCTGGTAGACAATTTTGATCTCGGTGAGATCGTCAAGTTTGTTCCGACCGTAAGAGTACGTAACGAAGATGAAGTCGACGTTGCATACGGTAAGTATCTGGAAGATGGATACGAAGGTGGAATCATCCGCTTGAATGGTACAGGATACGACCAAAAGCGTTCCAATAACCTGATCAAGCGCAAGGATTTCGAAGATGCTGAGTTCACGATCACTCGAATTGAGGAAGGTCGTGGTAACTGGGCAGGCGTTGCAAAGCGTGTATTCTTCACGAACGATCAAGGCGAGTGTGGTGAGGTTGGTGCTGGGTTGAAAGGATCTAAGTCCTACGCCAAGCATGTTCTCGATAATGCCGCTTCATACATCGGTAAGCAGGTTACGATTCAGTTCTTCACCCGCACACCGGATCTCGTACCTCGGTTTCCGATCGCTAAGGTTCTTCACGAAGACAAACGTTGGTAAAACTATGAAAGCGATTACAATAGATTTTTACGGACAACCTGCAAATTACATTCTACTCGAGAATATCGATGATGTTCTTGAGTACGCAGACGACCTTTGTCACTCGGTAGAAGAAGGTGCACAAAGAATGATCAAAAGTAACCTACCACCAGAACGATTCGACCATCTTTGTGCAACCGACAAAGTTGGTAATCTGATTCGTGGCGCAGTAATGAAAACACAAATTACCGGCGGTGCGTCAATTCTTGAGCTTGGTCATCAAGCAAACGACAAAATTCAAAGAATGATTAACTGTTCTCTTGATGGTGAGCAAATAATGCTTAACAGTATGGGTGGATATTGTTTCCTTACAGACGACACAGTGATTCTTAGCAAAGAAGATTACGAGTTCACACGAGAGCCTACTCATGTTATTAAGGATAATACGAAATTCATTAATCTTGAAAATGATGCGATGCTAGAACAACACACAATCGATCATTTATCAAAAATTGACCCAAACTTTTCACATGTTTGTAGTCTTCGGAATTATTCACAGAGCGAGCTGATTGAAGTTTTTAAAGAGTTCAAATCAAAGGGTGGTGAGTCTGGTTACATTTATACGACTGGATTTGATATAACACAGGTTGAAGAATATTGTGCCGCATTTCAAGCGGCTGGCATTACAAAAATCGATTTTGAATTCAACGCTGGCATTAAACCAGAGCTTCAACGCACGCTCGATACGTTATCTGAGAAGTTTGACATTACAATTAAAGAAGTGTAAGGTGAACGCTATGGGATTACACAATCCAGAAGAACTTGAAGTAAAGAAACAAGCAGTTGACATCGCAGTTGAGTCATTTGTGATGCAATACATGGAAGGATTCTACGAAACTAACGATGATTCATTCCTTTACCACGCCATCGAGAGTATTAATCAGCTCGTTGTCGAGTATAAAAAGGCTAGGGTTACAGAATGAATCTTGAATCAATCAAAGCTCGATATCCTGTTGAGCACATAAACGCTCTCGGTAAGAAGGACATGGATAATATTCGAGCATTAATTGCTGAAGTCGACAGATTAACTACTAAAAGCAGTAGTCTAAAGGGACTGTTGCATGAGGCACTTGGTCGTGACGCTTTATGTATTCCGTTTTCCGATGATGGTTTTATTGAAGCGATTAAGTGTAAGTTGGAGGATTAATGAACATGTTAAAATTGTTTACATCAATACCACTTTTTACAGCGATCATGTCGATTATATCGCTTATCTTTTCTGTCTTATCGTTTTATAACGATATTATATCGCTCGGAATCGTAAGTGGTTTCGCTTTTGTTGCATTTGGAATACTTTCTCTTATAAGTTTCCGAGTACAAAGCAAGATTGACGCAACAATTGAGTTAGTTGGCAAACAGGCAGAGAAGGTTGCCGATGCTGTGGTCGAACATGTCAAGAAAAAAACGTGAATATGACCTATCGATTATTGTCGCCGTAGACAAATCTGGTGGGTACGCAACCAGTCAAGGAATTCCTTGGTCATTCGAGGCTGACTGGAAGCACTTCAAAACGATCACCAAAAATAACGTTTGCGTTATGGGCCGCAAGACGTATCAAGATATAGTCAACCGCAGAAAGAAACGAAGTCCCAACTTTCGAGTTCTGTTGCCGGGTAGAGAATCATATCAGATCTCCACAACGAGAGACGAAGCACAAGGAGTGAAGGTTCGTTCAGGAGTCTCACATGTTCTCTACGATCTTCCACCCGATAACAGAGAAGTTTATCTGCTAGGTGGATTCAGACTTTGGGCGCAACATTGGTACGATATCAGGCAAATTTGGATGACAATTGTGCCTGGAAACTACGAAACAACAAAAAAATTTCCCGTGGATTGGTTAAATAAAGACTATGAGATCGTAGAAGGGTATAAAGAAGACACCGAAGAAGGTGAGCTTATGTTTGTCCGATACGTTCGTAAGGTTAAATATATTACAATTCTCTTGCGTCCACAACACAGAGAGAAGATCGCCGGTCATTTTGCACAAAACGGAAGGTTGATAAAGAACGACCCATATAACAATAAGATTACCATCATAAACCCGACGCCCGAAGAGAAAAGCGAAATTAAGCGAGCAGGTGGTCGAGTTACAAACAAAAAAGCAGGATTAATACAATGAGGCTTAAAGAAGTAATGGAAGCAGAAGAATCCAAGAAAGGAACGTACGCAGGAGTACGATTCGATGATGATACAGTGAGCAAAGTAAAAGCGTTTGCTGTGCAAAACGAAATACCAAATCGTGTTCCAAAAAATAAAATGCATACGACAGTTTTATATAGTCGCAAATATCTCCCAGATTACAAAGCGGCAGAAAAAACAAACATGATTGGAAAACCAGTAAAATTTGAAAAGTGGCTAGCTCAGCCCGACGAAAAGGATTACCGAGCTAGCTGTTTAGTTTTAACATACGATTGTCCGGAGCTAGTCGATCGTCATAAAAATCTCATGGATGAACACAACGCTACGTTTGATTATGAAACATTCAAACCACATGTCACACTCTCTTATGATGTTGGACGCGAATTCGATACGAAGAAATTAAATCCTTCTGATATTGGTGATCTTAACATTGTAGATGAGTACCAAGAAGACCTCAATTTAGATTGGGCCAAGGATAATACATGACAGCATCTAAAAATCCAACCGGACCTGATGTAACAATGCTGCTGTTGTATTCAACGCCTGTACTCCAAGCAACAATGCCCGAGCATGAGACTCTCAATACGGAGCTCAAACGGATTATTCTGGAGCAGGAAAGGAAAGAAGGACCTTTAAAAACTCGGTCCAGTCGTGGTGGGTGGCAGTCATCTACAGATATGTATGAATGGGGAGGTGAGTCATTTCAACAGGTTCTAAACTTTATTTTAGGTATCGTTGATGCCGCAACAGTTAGTCGCAAAGAAGAACTTGAGAAGGTCACTTGGCGGATCAATTGCTGGGCTAATATAAACCGAGCTGGTGACAGTAATCAATTTCACACACATCCTGGTTGCTTTTGGTCAGCCTGCTACTACGTTGATGATGGAGGCGCTGACGACGATCCTTCTGTTGGGGGTGAATTTGAGATGGACGATCCTCGAGGAGTTAGTACGATCATGTATGAGCCACATCTGACTTTTCCAGGTGAAGACGGCATAGCACTCGGCGGGTTGCAACGAGTTCCACCCAAAAGTGGTATGGTAATTATACTTCCAAGCTGGCTCCCACACGGTGTCGATCTCTATAAGGGGACGGAAGAACGAATCTCTGTTGCCATAAATTTTAGTGTCGACAATATAAAATATAAGGATAATACATGACATATGTTATTACCGAGAGTTGCATTAAGTGCAAACTGACAGATTGTGTCGAAGTTTGTCCGGTGGATTGCTTTCACGAGGGTCCGAATATGCTGGTGATAGATCCAGATGAATGTATTGATTGCGACCTCTGTGTAGACGAATGCCCTGTAGAAGCTATCTATCCAGAAGATGAATTACCTGAAGACCAAAAGAAATTCCTCGCGGTGAACGAACAGTTATCGCGTCTGTGGCCCGTTATTACGGAAATGAAAGATCCACCAGACGATGCAGATGATTGGCGCGATGTTAAAGATAAGTTTCAGTATATTGAACAATACTAGTTGGAGAAAAAGAATGATAGAAGTTAAAGCACCCGAAAATCCAGTTATGAGTGGTATACTCCGACACAAAATTTTCTTAGCGGGAAGTATTGAACAGGGAACCGCATATGACTGGCAAGCAGATCTTGTTGAGAAATTAAAAGATGTTAAACATATTGTTGTCTACAATCCACGACGAGAAGAATGGGATTCAACTCTTCCACAAACAACTGAAAACGAAACTTTCAACGAGCAAGTAACGTGGGAACTTGACAAGCTTGAAAAAGCAACGTTAGTCCCAATGTATTTTCAGCCAGGAACAAAATCTCCTGTAACTTTACTTGAGCTTGGATTACTTGCCGATTCTGGAAAGCTAATTGTTTGCTGTCCAGAAGGCTTTTGGAGAAAGGGTAACGTGGATCATGTTTGTTACGCATATGACGTTGAGCAAGTAGATACTTTGGATGCGTTAGCGGAAGCTGTGATAATGTGTCTAGCCGTTGAACCTGTTGAAGAAGTTTGGCAGTAGTTGACCCAATCCCGCAGTATATGCTAACTTATTCATATTTGTACTTATCGTTGTCATTTCATTCCTTTCCATGTATAAATACCTTTACGATCGTTTGATCTAGTTTTAAGTAAGTGCTGTGGACGCGACTTCGACGTCGCCATCTCCACTAAGCTCATCTGCCATGTGTAGAAGGAGTAACGAAACCGTTTCGACGGTTTCAGTCTGGGGATGAATTGGATTCGACAGGGTAACGAAAGATTCTAAGGACGATTCGGTTAGTCACGTAATGACTCGTTAACTTAATTGCAAATGACGATACATTTGAAGCTAAGGGTTCTAACGTTGTTTCTTTTGCGAAAGCAAAAGCAGCGCGCCAAGTAGCTCCAATGGCTTTCGAGGGACTACGCCTAGCGGCATAAGCCTCAGGAGGGTGACGCCTTCTTACCAAATAGTTGTTAAGGCCACCTTAGGGTGGTCTTTTCTTTTGGTGACCGGGTCACCTTCCCCATAAATACCTCCGCGTTGGAACGCATTTTAACAAGGAGAAAATAATATGGACATTGGAACAGTATTGTCAGCCGTAAATTTTATTTTTGGTAACCCGCTAGTTCTTGGTGGTGTAGTTGGATTGTTTGTAGGATGGAACCTACCACAGCCAGCTTTTGCTAAGACAATTCAGGATAAGATCGTAGCCGGTCTATCCTATGTGTGGAACAAATTTAAAAATAACAAAGACGCAGAATAAAATATAAACATAAAGAATATAAAGGATGAATATGAGTCAATCAAAAGAGCGGGAACGCGAGCATGAAGAAGACGACGCTGAAGAAAAAGATCGTCCGTATAGTTTTTATCAACAAAAGATAGCAACTCGTCAGCTCCACTATTACATTAGTGGACCGGTTGAAGAGCCAGCAAAATATACGGAAATGATTCATCAGATTCGCTGTGCCGGTCAAAATGATGTTGTCAATATTCATCTAAACACACCTGGAGGCCTCGTATCTACAGGAGTGCAATTAATAAGTGCAATGCGCGCATCCCAAGCTCACATTGTAACACACCTAGAGGGAGAAGCGTGTTCTATGGGCGCGCTTCTTTTCCTTACTGCTGACGAAATGGTTGTTTATGATGACAGCCTTCTAATGTTTCACAACTATAGTGGTGGAGCGTTTGGTAAGGGACATGAGCTCACAGCTGTAGTTGAAGCAACCAATAAATGGTATTCTAAATTAGCAAGAACAGTTTGTACTCCGTTTCTTACCGCTGACGAACTTCAAAAAATATTCGATGGAGCCGACTTATGGATGCTCTCTGATGAAGTTGAGAAGCGCTTAAAGAAAATGGCTAAACAAAGAGCAAAAGATCCCGATAAAAAGACGAAAGTCAAAAAGGTTTCCAGAACCAAAAGGAAAACGAAAAAGGTTGCCAAGAAAAGCTAAACCTTGATTGCTTGCTAAATTCCTCGTATACTTGTTCGTATGGATCGTATAGAACAACTAATAAGAACCTATGTCCATCTTCCGGGTCAACCTTCTGGAACAGGTTGGTACCCAATTTTATGTAAAGTTTGTAACGACCACGGAAGAAAAGGACCACGAGGTGGATTTCGATTTGAAGATGACGGGGTAGCCTATCATTGTTTTAATTGTGGTCATAAGGCTTCTTATTATTCCCATTACAAAACTGTTCCAGAAGATATGATGAGGGCGCTCATTGCGTTTGGTATCCCTGACGAAGAAATTAACAAGTTAAGATTAGCTGCCCTTCAAGAACGAGACGAAACCGGTCAAAAAACAGGTTCACGAAAAGAAACTGGGTTGATGATCAATCCAAAGGAACTTACCTTGCCTGATCACTTCTATCCTCTTGCTGAGGCAAAATCGGACGATAACTGGGCAGAAATCGCAAAATACTACATTGAAGATCGAAAAATCGATTCACGCGATTATACGTTCTTTTTATCGACTGGAACGCCCAAACTATATGATGGCCCGCAATCACAGAAGGTCGCCTTTGTACGGGCGGCTCAGAAGTGGATAAAGCGTATTATCATCCCGATTTACAAGGACAATAAGCTGGTTTACTATCAAGGGCGAGATTTGACGGGAAACGCGGTGAAAAAGTACGAAAGCCCAAGTGCTCCAAAAGATCGAGTGATTTATGGGTTTGATCGACTTTTTTCGGATGAATCGCGACCATTATACGTCGTCGAAGGATTTTTCGACGCATTTCACATTAAAGGAGCCGCTTTACTCGGAAATGAGTTGACAGAGCCGCAAATTGCATGGCTCAACAAATCTCGACGAGAGAAGGTATATATCCCTGATAAATTTGGAGATGGAGCGAAAAACGCACTAAAAGCGCTGGATCAAGGATGGAGCGTATCTACGCCAGATATTGGAAATTGCAAGGATATTAACGACGGAATTGTTAAATACGGCCAGCTATACGTCCATGCTACTCTTAAAGAACACACCTTCCAGGGTGCTAACGACGGGAACCGTACAACGATCAATATGTATTGTAAAAAGTGAATTAATTAATGACAAAATCTGAGGCGCAAGAGAAAATCCGAAACCACCTAGACGCTAGAAGTAATCATTCGGTTGTAGTTACAGAACGAATGGCTCGAATTTGGTGGGGAGTCTGTAACGTTGCCTTATTTCGAAATAAGTTGTACCCTCCAGGTCAATTAGTAATTAAACGGCTGAAAGACTGGGGCTACTGTCAAATAACTTCTGAACTTGAAGTTATTATTGCTCTTGATTCTGAAATTACAACTCGTGGAATGTTCCTTTCTACACTTATTCATGAGATGGTTCATCAATGGGAAAATCAAACGTACGGTCGAATGGGACACGGAGAAAGATTTTCCAATTGGAAGAAGAAGATTCTAAAAGAGCTCAGTCTTGATATACACATAGAAGCAGACGAAGAGGATTATGCGTATGGCGAAAAGCAACTATACAAGCGAAGACATTAAGGTCTTAAACGATAGAGAGCACGTTCGCCTACGCACACAAGTATACCTCGGAAATATGACACCAACGTCATATCCAATTCCACTTTTCAACGGCAACGATTTTTCAATCAAAGACATAGAATTTATTCCAGCTGTGTATAAAGCAGTTGGTGAGATCATCGACAACAGCATCGATGAATTTGCTCAAATTAAAATTAAAAACAAAGTCCTTAAAATAGAGGCAGAGCCATTTAATGGTTGGTATCGGATCGCAGATAATGGTCGTGGTATCCCAATCGGTAAACATTCTTCGGGCAAATACACACCAGAGGTCGCTCTCGGGTCTCTCCGCGCAGGTAGAAACTTTGGTGATAACAAAGAGGCTGGCGTTATTGGACAAAATGGTGTCGGTAGTGCTTGTACAAATTATTGTAGCGCTGAGTTTAACATAGTTGTTAATCGTGACGGTAAGAAATACGTTCAGTCATTTGAAGATGGTGCGAAAATTATTCGTAAGCCTTCAATTCGCAAAGGACCAAAAACAAAAACCGGTACAGAAATCTCATTTACCCTCGACGAGGATGTTTTCAAAAACGTTTCACTTGATCCTCGATTAATGCGTAACAAAGCGATCGAAGTTGCTCTTACAAACCCAGGAATTACTGTTGAATATAATAACGAGAAATTTAAATTCAACAAAGGCCTCGAGGACCTTGTAAGACAAATGACTAAGACTTACGGTGGTACATATTTTAAATTTCAGGCTATACTAGATCATCTCGAGATGGAATTTTATGTCATAGATGGAATTTATGAATCACTTGATGAACAAATCTTTACATGGGTTAACAGTTCGCTCCTTTTTGATGGAGGACTTGTAAACAAACAATTTGTAAACGCACTAATCTCGTCAACAATCGATTCCCTATCTACTGTTGCAAAACGTGAAAAGATCGATATCACTAAAAATGACGTTCGACAAAATTTACTGATCTTAGCAAATTTAAAAATCGCTGATCCTGAATATGATGCACAATCGAAGACACGTCTCACTGGACCAAATCTACGGAAAGAGATGTCAGATCTTATCACATACTCTTGGCCAGCATTCCTTCGTAAAAATAGATCTTGGTTAGATAAAATAGTTGAACGAGCAAAAGTTCGTCATCATGTAAACGCGAATAAAAAGGCTGTTGCTGATCATAAGAAATTCAAAGGAAAAATCAAAGGGCTCGTTGATGCTACAAGCCGATATCGTCAAGACTGTAGCTTACTAGTTACAGAAGGTGAATCAGCAGCAAGTATGATAACCGAAGCACGGGATCCACGAACAGTTGGTTCGTTTCCTCTTAAAGGTAAAATTAATAACGTATATGGGAAAACAGTTGCACAAGTTCTTCAAATGGGAAAACTAACTGATCTCTTATTAGCATGTGGTCTTGTTCCTGGTCAAAAGGCAAGTATACAAGACCTTCGATATGGAAAGATTATCATTGCCACGGACGCTGACTTTGATGGAGATGATATCTTTACTTTGTTGACAAATCTATTCTATCAATTCTGGCCAGAGCTATTTTCTGGTAAGCCAATAATACACCGACTTGTTGCCCCTAATATTTGTCTTACAAAAGGCAACAAGAGAATACATTTCACAACTCTTGGGTTATACGAAAAACAGAAACGTAAGTATAAAGGTTGGGAAGTGCATTACTATAAGGGGCTTGGATCGATGGAGCGAGAAGATTGGGACATAATTCTTAGCGGTAAAACAGATACACTTATACCCATCACAAACGACAACAACATGGATGAAACTTTTGAACTTTTGTTTGGTGATAACACCGAGGCACGGAAGGACTGGCTTCAATCGTAGGTTGACCCTCAATTAATTTCTCTGTATACTACTTGGGTGAACGAAGAATTTTATAAAGACCTATATTTGGATTGGTTAAGTGAACCTGTTGATGGACCAAAAGGAGCTCGATGTCGGGTTCGGAAAATTGAAACCTGGAAAAACTTTGAGCCTGTGCTTCCACACAGAACAGCAATCGATTTACAATACGCAACGAACGGTTGTCTAGCGGACGGCCGGTATATTTGGTTGTGGTCTGATCAACACTTTGGCCATAAGAATATTATTGGCTTCAGTAATCGGCCCTATCCGAACCTTGAACTTATGCATGAGTGTATGATACTAAATCATAACGAAGTTGTCCAACCTCAGGACGTTTGTATTTGGGTTGGAGACGTAGCATTCTTAAAGGATGATGCTGCAAACGAAATTTTACATCGATTAAATGGTTACAAAATTTTGATACTCGGAAACCACGACATCCAGGGAAACAAGGTAAAGAAATTACACGTCGATGAAATTCATTTAATGAAAACTTTACAAGTACCCGTAAAAGACAAGATGTTTGACCTTGTCTTAACACACTATCCGATGCATAATCTACCTAAGAAAAATGTTATTAATATTCATGGTCACGAACACGTTGCGTTTTTACATTCTGCTGATTCACCCCAACACATTAATGTAAATTGTGAATTGCATGGATATAGACCGATCAGCATGCAATCTGTTATTGATTTTATTAGTAAGCGAATAGACAATGGACAACTTTAGGAGGTTCTTTCATGGCAAATATTAGGTTCACCGAAAGAGACGAAAGTGACTACGCAGATGAAGATAGCGAAGAGGTAGTACCTACAACATCAAGTTCAGGTCAAGAAACAAAAATTCCGTCTCCTGACGAAATTGCACAAAATGCAAAAATGTGGTCTGTTAGCGGACAGGCATATTTTCCATCTGATTATACAGTAAAGGGATTACCACCAGGATATTATGTTGTAGAACATTGTAATCGTGGGTATTATTTTTATAAGACGCCAATGAATCTTGATGATCTGATCGTACTCCCTGATTCAGCATCGGAACGAATTCTTGAACATATAGAATATTTTTGGACACGGGAAGCTGAATTTAGAAAACTTGGCTTTTTATGGAAACGTGGTATTATGCTTTACGGTCCTGCTGGAGGCGGAAAAACTTCAACACTTCAACTACTATCAAAACGTATTATTGAAAAGGGTGGTCTCTCAGTTTACCTAAAGAATCCATATAACACATCTCGTGGATTAGAAATTTTACGACGAATTGAACCCAACCGACCAATCATTGTGTTACTAGAAGATATTGATGCATTGATTAAAGAATGTGGAGAATCAGACATCCTAGCTATATTAGATGGAGAACTTCAAATTGATAATGTTGTTTTTATAGCAACGACTAACTATCCAGAAGATTTAGATAAACGTCTAATTAATCGACCTAGTCGGTTTGATATAGTTGAAAAAATTGGCATGCCAACAGCTGAAGCTCGTAGGGTTTATCTCGAAACAAAAAATCCACGACTCAAAGAGAACCAACATGAGTTAAATAGATGGGTTGAAGAATCACGAGGATTTTCAGTCGCTCATTTAAAAGAAATGATTCTTGCTGTTGAGGCTCTTGGTGAAGACATAGATAAAGTAATTTCACGACTGAAAAAGATGATGACTGAAAGACCACATTCTGATGACGATGAAACGCGATCGATTGGTTTTTTGGGTAATGAATAGCTCTAATTACATAAACAAAAGTAGACGTGACTACTCGCTATACGTATTACAAATGCGAGCAATCCCATCACTAGCAGATGGACTCAAAGCTGGCGGTCGTCGTGTTCTATGGGTTGCTCGCGACGGACAAAAGTATAAGAGTGCTACGCTCGCTGGTCGAGCAATGCCATTACATCCACATGCTGCTCCTGAGGGCGCTATTAATACATTAGCAGCTCCTTATGGAAACAACATTCCATTATTCAGAGGATATGGTGCATTCGGAACATTGTTACGACCAACTGCATACGGCGCTAGCCGATATACAAGCGTTAAAGTATCTGAATTTACAAAAGATGTTCTATTTCGAGATATCGAATTAGTTCCAATGGTAGAAAACTACGACGGCTCTCTTGAAGAGCCGAAACACTTTTTACCACTAATACCGATTGCCCTTCTTAATCCGTCTCAAGGAATTGCAATTGGATTTGCGACAAACATTCTTCCTCGTTCGCTTAGCGACATAATTGACATTCAAATAAAATTTCTCAAAGGACGAAAGCGAATAAAAGATATTCTCTGGCCAATATTCGATCCAACAGAAGCAGCTGCTGAAGAAATGGAAGAGACTGATAGCGGTAACATAGCATATACATTTCATGGAATAGTAACGAAGTATCGAAACACGAACTCAGTTATTGTTCAATCATTACCGTATGGATTATCACATGAGAAGTTTATAGATCATCTCGACACATTAAAAGAATCAGGTATAATTGTTGAATACGAGGATCGCTCAAAAGACAAGTATGAAATTGAGGTCAAATTCAAACGGGGCAAAAAAGAGGGTAGCGGAAAGGAACAACTCAAGCTAATTTCACGAGAAGTTGAAAATCTTACCCTTCTTGATCTTGATGGAGAGTCCGTTCTTACTGTAAATCCTGTCGAAGCAATTAGACTCTTCACGGAATGGCGGCTTAGCTGGTATCTGCAGCGATATCAGCGATTACATGACAACCTTACGGCCCAGATACAAAAGTACAAGGACATCCTGATAGCGATTCAGAAGAACGTAGGAAACGCTGCCCGAAACGCAAATTCACGCGCAGATTTGATTGCCCACCTCAAACAAATCAAAATTGTGCACACTGATTATATTGCTAGCTTCCCGGTGTACCGCTTCACAAAAGAAGAAAAGAAAAAGGTTGAAGTGAAACTAGCTGAAGCAGAAACTCAGCTAAAACGATATAAGCTGTTGATCAAAAGCAAAGAAGAACGTAAAAAGGTGTATATCACTGAACTTCGAGCCGTATTAAAACGCTATAACAAAAGCGAATACTAAATATATAAATGAGACTGAAAGACTTAAAACCAACAGATTATCACATTTATGTTGATCTGGATGGTGTCTTAGCCAACTTGCTCAAAAAAATGAAAGAGCTCACTGGCCACACATTATCAGATGACGACGTACGCGATAAGGCCGCCTGGAAAAAATTTCACGGTGCAATTGAATCTGGTGATCGATTGTTTGCAGAATTTGAGTTGCTACCAGACGCTCATGAACTTTGGAACTACATTCAAAAATACAACCCAAGTATTCTTACTGCGACCGGAAAAGCTTTCGCAAAAGAAGTTGATGAGCAAAAACGTGAGTGGGTTAAAAAATACTTCAAAGGCTACAAAGAAATCTATACAGTAATAGCAAGCGGACAAAAGGCAAAATTTGCTTGGCCAGATGCGATCTTAATTGACGACCGAATGAAGTCTATTGGTCCTTGGCGTGATAGAGGTGGAATTGGAATCCACCACACAAGCGCTTCTAATACTATTGCTCAGTTAAGAGAGTTAGGACTTTAGCCACACTTGCTCGATCCACACGATCGACACAGCTTACAGCCTTCGCTATATACCATATCATCACCACACTCTAGACAAGTCTCGCCAGAACGTTCTCCATCTTTAATATACGAAGAAAGGAACTTTCGAATTTGAAATACAAACGATCCAGCGTATACATCTTCAACTTTATCAAGTGCGTGGACTATGTTGCGAATTAGAACGCCATGTCTAAGACAAAAGCTAATCAAACGAGTAATTTTACTCGAGTTATTATCAGCAGCTAGCTTTTCTTCTGTGTCTATAATATGGCGTTTTGGAATACCTTTATCACGAACAAGTTGTAGTAAAACTGTCTCTGCTTGTTCGGCGCTAACATTCTTTTCTGGAGCGTTAGTTTTTACAAACAACGCAAATGGACGGTCCGGACTATCTTCGTGGTACACGACTGTTAAGTACCACTTTCGGTCTTCGGCTCTAAGCGTTTTCATAACTGCTGGTGCAGATGTCGGTAATTTTACATCGTCAAGAATAATCTCTTCATCCCCAACTTCAGCTTCGCGTTCTTCTTTTGCTGAAAGAACTGAAGTCATTGTACCAGATCGATATGTCGTGACACCTTTAACGTAACCACTACGAAACGCGTCCAAATAAATCTCTTTGAAATCTTCTTGTGGGTAATCGTTTGGAACATTTACTGTTTTAGACATTGCTGAATCAACCCAACGCGCAAACCCCTTTAAGTCCTCTACGTGGTCCTTAACATCTAAGTTTGCAGTCGTTACTGCCCACGGTGCTTCTGGATCCCACTGATCTCTTGCTTTCAAAAAACGGACACTGTAATCTTCACAGAGAACTTCTTTTGTTAATCCACGGTTTGTATCAATTTTATAAACAGTACCGTCTTTATCGACGCCCCTTAAAATTTCTTCATCTCCTTCCTTATCGAATTTGAACATTTCAGTTTCGTGCCAAGCGCCTTCATACCACTTTGGTGTAATATCGACAATGTGTTCAGGAACACGATTAACAATAACTGTTCGAATATATTCAGGCATGAAGACTGGTTCTAGACCGCCCGATACCATGTTTGCTAGAATGGATGTGTTTCCAGTTGGTTGTATAGATAGAAGTGAACTATTACGAATTCCATATTCATGCATCTTTTCGAGATATTCTTCTGACAAGCCAAGATTTAGTATGAAAGGATTCTTTACGTGCTTCTCGGGCTCGCACAGAGAGAACATTCCTTTCTCTTCAGCAAGATCAATAGAAGCTATATAAGCATTTCGTGCGATTGTTTTCATTACTTGATCTCTAAGCTCGTGAGCTCTTTGTGAGCCAAAACGAACACGCAACAAAAATAATGCTGATCCCCAGCCAAGAATGCCAACGCCGACTCGCCGCTTATTTCGCATAGAGTGATCATATTCGAGAAGCGGTGTTTCAGATATATCGTTAATATTGTCAAGAAATCGAACCATGTGCTTTGACATTGTTGCAATTTCTTCAAGATCAAACCCTGTCCGATCTTCATTAATAAACTGCGCTAAGTTAATTGAACCTAAATTACAAACACCACCAGGAGCGAGCGTTTGCTCTCCACATGGATTGGTTGCTTGGATTGTCTCACTGTAATTGAGTGGTGAGAAAAAATTAGCTCGATCCAAAAATAGGACGCCAGGCTCGGCACGATTATATGTTGATTCCATAATCTGTTCCCATAACCACGTTGCTGAAACTTTTTGATAAACCACAACCGGCAAGCCAAGAGCTTCCCAATTACCAAGATGACCACACCACCTTTCTTTGTATTCTTTCGCTTGTGTGTCTGGAAAACGAAGCTCCCACACATCTGCTGCATCTGCTGCAGAATCCTCTCCCTTCGCTCGTAGTTCTTCAACTGCCAATATCTTTTTCATAAAATCATCGGTACAATTAACAGAGACATTAAATTTTGTTAATCGTCCTGGAGATTGCTTGGCATTAATAAATTCGATAACGTCTGGATGCCAAATATCTAGCACTCCCATCATAGCACCTTTACGTATTTTTCCTTTCGCTTTAACGTTTGAACTCTTCCTTCCTGAGCCAGCGGTAATAATTTCAGAAGTCTTATCAAACATTTCCATATACTTAACGGCTCCGGGTGTTTCAACACCAATACCGTGAATAAATGCGCCTCTTGGACGAATATAAGAAAAATTCTCACCCCAACCACCTTCAGCCTTTAATGTTTGGCATTGGTTACGGAGGTTGGTTAGAATACTATCAAGAGAATCAATATCATCGTGTTGACGAGGAGCAACAAAACAATTCATCAATGTTGTACCTTTCCATTCAGTACCTATATTAGAATAGATTCGTCCACCTGCGGTCGAACGGAATTGACTGAGCATTTGATAAAATTTACGGGTCCACTCTAGGCGGAGATCGGGGGTACCTTCGACACCGGCAGCAGTAGATGCTACACGAAAAAGTGTGTCGTTAATGTCTTTATCTGTATGATCTTTATACGTGTTCTTCCATACTTCTTCTGAGAATGGGTCTTCGAATTGGGTGTTGTTTGTTTGTTGTATTTCATCTTTTAGGCTATTGTCGGTTTCAGTGAACCAGTCTTCAAAAAACTCTACGGACATTTGTTTCTTCCTTATTACATTGCGTTATTAGTTGTTATTCTCGTATCCAAAGCGTACAAATAGCCCACACCAATCAGAAAAGATCTGGTAAAAAGTTTTAAATTTTGTGTACCGTCGAGTGTTACTTTGGTTATTTTTATTTATTGATAAATTCTAGCATTCGAATAATATTACGTCACTCAACGATTTATTTCAACGGTCAGCAGCTGTTGTCATACCCAAATAAAATATTGTAGAATTTATTTTTGGTTTGTTAGGAGCTTCGCATGCCGAGGTTAGACAAAAAGGATGCAAAAAGCATCAATATCGATCAAGTGGTTAGTTATTTGAACCACACTTTCGCAAAAAAAGCGGAAGAAGTTTTTGGCTCTAAGGCTAGATCTGCCATTAGAGGAACCCCACTCTACACATATCAAGTAGACCATTGCTACCTCGTTGATGAGATTCAACGAGGACCCACCTATATGCTACCAAAAGTCATTAGCTCAGCAAACGACAACATCGCATCGATGAAAAATGGGGAGAATCAACAGGAAAGCTCATGAGGGTATTGATAAATACCTTTTATGCGTGTTGATCAACTTTTTGAAGACGAGCCTATTTTCTCTGAATATAACCAAATTCTGAGGAAAATCGCTAACGAGTGTTCGTCATTTTTCGTCGAATCTCAATCTTTTCCTGTGTTTAAGGTTCTTCCTTCGTCTTATGACAATATCCAAAAGGTAAAAGTACGAAAACATCGTCAAGAAACAACAAAGTTTAGCCAAACATTTAACGACGCCTTTGAACCTGAAGTACGTAATCTTCGTCAGCGCGCAGTGTTTACGAATAGTCAAATATCAAACGATCGGGTACAAGAATCCGCAACTGACTTGGATATATTCTATGTCCTACCCAAAAATGGGTTCAAATTTATGTATTGCACTGAAGTAACTCACTCAACTAATGACTACCAACAAGTGTTCGATTCGCTGTTTGAACAGTTTGATGATGAAAAAGCCGAACAAATGATTCAGGACCTATTGAAATTCACATATGTTCGTGAAAATTTGGTGGAAGGTCTCGAAAAACAGGTTGAAATGATTTTCTACAATATTCCATATTATTATGCCGCTAGAGTTAATGCGTTTGATTACAATGATCTGTTGACAGATATTGCAGAACTGAGCGACAATTAAACTACTTGTGTCAGCAAACTAAATATATGGAGAACTAAAAATGACAAATGTAATTACACTAAAATTAAGCTCTGGAGAAGAAATTATTTCACGAGTCGTAAAACGAGATGAAACAACAATCATACTTGATCGTCCTAACATGATTGGCATGGTGCCAGCAGGACCCGATGGACAAGTAGGAATCCAGCTTTTACCCTGGATTGCCTCAAACCAAGATAGTAAAGAAGTCAAAGTGTCTTTGGCCCACATTGTTGCAGAAATTGTTCCAAATGATGAACTCGAGAAAGGATACTTACAAAGAACAAGTGGAATAGCATTAAGTTAAAATAATACTGAAAAGGAAATAATAATAACAATGGCAGTAATTCGCTATAGATGTACAGTATGTGATCGAGAAATTGAGTTAATTGAACAACCAACTGGCCTAGAGGTCATACATCGTTGTATCGTAACGGATAAATGTCGAGGAACACTTTACAGGGTCGAACGTCTTGAAGATTTCGCGGTTGGAAAAACTCCACCAGATGTTCGAGGTCTAACAAACTATATTCAACGAAACGTCCTATACGATCACGTTCAAACTATTGCTGAACAACAATGGTTGGTCGTACACAACTTAGGAGTAAATCCGACTGTTCAAGTTGTTGTTGATCGAGAGACAGTTATTGATGGAGTAATTACTTTATCAAGACTTGAAATTGAACCAAATCTAATCACTCTCGTTGATGAAAACACACTAACAATTGATTTCAATCGCCCTGAGTCGGGAATAGCCCAAATAATTGCTCGTTCATCGACAGCAACCCAATCAGTTGCAGTAGTCGCAGCATCAACTACATATTTGCCAGTAACAAACGAACAAGTTTTGACGATTGGTGCTAACTTAGATTCAAGACAATTTCCTGTGGGTCCAGATGCAGGAACGTGTTTAGTTCGTTTATATTATCTTGATCAAGAAACACTAGACGGAACCGCGTTTGCCACCGCTGTCTTCGACGACTACACCGCTCGATTGCCTGTTAGTACGTCAGCTTGGAACGATACAGATGAAATTTTTGTTAACGGTGAAGTTTATACAGTACTAACAATTGATATTGGTGATCCTGTAGGTGAACTTAGTGCCCCGTCGGCAGGAGCAGTATTATTTCAATCAGACACGAGCACAGCAAGTTTCCCGTATGATCAATCTGCAAATATGGTTGTTCTTCTTTCTGATGATCCCCACACGAATTTTGATAAGAGACGAGACCGACTTTTTAGACCAGACCTTAACGTAGGACCGGCGTTAACTTTAGACTCTTTTATTTTTGCAAATGGTGAACTAACTGTTGATCAAAATAAAGTCGAAAGTGTATTCCCTCCAGTGTTTAGTATAAACGCTGCTCAAGTACACGGATCTCCGTCACCATAATCCACCCTTGTAACACCCAACTCGTTCTCGTATAATTATAGACTGTGGATAATAATAAACAGAAACTATTAATTGAGTACCTAATTTCTTCACCAGACACTTACGCTCTTTGTTCAAGCATTGTAAACCCTACATACTTCGACCCAGAATTTCGTAATGCAGTTGAGTTTGTACACAAGTACTATGATGAATATCATAAAACACCTGACGTCAATCAAATTGAAGCAGAAACTAGTGTTAAATTAAACACACATGAAGTAACAACAGACCAGCTTGAATATACAATTAATGAAGTTGAACAATTTTGTAAAAAGCGAGCAATGGAAAAAGCCGTCTTAGAATCAGTACCATTAATCGAAAAGAAAGAATTTGGTAAGATCGAAAATCTAATTCGTGATGCTGTTACAGTTTCACTTAATCGTAATATGGGAACAGACTATTTTAAGGATCCTGAAGGAAGACTGATTCGCATGGGTGAAGAAGGTGTAAAGATTTCAACTGGTTGGGCTGGTGTTGATAGACTATTATATGGTGGTCTAGAGCGTGGACAACTAATAGTCTTTTCAGCAAACTCAAGTGGTGGTAAATCAGTTGCATTGACAAATCTCGGCTTAAACTTTCTATTACAGGGCCTGAACGTCGTCTACTTTTCGTTTGAGCTGTCTGAGGACCTTATTTCACAACGATACGATACAATGGTTTCTGGTATAGCGACAGCTGTGTGGCAATATCATAAGGACGAAATTTCTCAGGCTGTATTAAAAACAGGTGATAGTACTGGCCATCTCTTGATTCGTGAAATGCATTCTGGTACTACACCCAACCAATTACGTGCTTATTTGAAAGAGTACGAATTGAGATATAACCGTACACCTGATCTTATTATCTCTGATTATCTTGACATTATGTCTCCGAACGAACGAGTGTCAGCTGACAATGTATTTGAAAAGGATAAGAGGGTATCAGAACAGATACGTGATATAGGTAAAGATTACAATGCAGTTATCGCCTCAGCATCGCAACAAAACAGGGGTGCAGTTGACGAGGTTCATATTCATCAGGGGCATGTAGCTGGTGGAATTAGTAAGGTAAATACATCTGATGTTTGGATATCAGTTATTGCAAACGCAACGATGCGAGCTGCTGGTGAATGTGCTTTTCAGTTTTTGAAAACAAGAACGAGTGATGGTGAAGGCAAACTGGTATACTTACAATGGACAAAAAATATTCGTATCCTAGATACGAGTAAAAAAGAAGGGCTCGTTTTAAAGAAGGGAGCAGTACCCGATAAAGAACAAAAAGCTTGGCTTGGTAGTGAAAAAGGTAAGCCAAGTAATGACCTAATTGATTTAATCGACACCTAGTTGATAACCAAAATTCATTTATTATATAATAACATCTATAGGAGATAATAAAAATGACAGACTCAGTAGCAATTGAACAACTTACAATCGATGACGTAACATTCAGCGTAGCAGACCTTCCTGAACAAATTCAGGCAGCTGTGCAAAAGTATGAAGAGTGGCGTGATCGTTACGCGGTAGCACAAGATGAAGTTCAGCTTGTTGCATCCGCACTTCGTGATCTAGGTGCACAGATCGTCGCTGGCGTTCGTGCAGCAGAGCAAGAAAAGGCAGATGCGGAAGTTGCAGCTGTTGAAGCAGAAGCAGAAGCCGCTCCAGTAGCAGCTCCAGTAGCAGTTGAAGCTCCAGTAGCAGTTGAAGCTCCAGTAGTAGCAGCAGTTGATGGTGAAACACTCGTTGTAGATGATGCTTCATAAGGTAGTAACAATACGTTATTCCAAGGTCCTCAGTGAGGACGAAGCAGAAACTACCGACCGAACAATCATTCCAACACAGGTTCCAGGAAACATTCAGGCTATTGACGTAACTGGCTTAGAAGTTGATAAACAAGTCGAAATATCCAACTTATACAGTGAATATTCCGACTATCTCAACGTTCATATAAAAGCTGCGTTCTCTTTTGAAAATTGGCTATCCCACTCAAAAGGCGTTGATTTTACCCCGAAGTGGCGTACATTCAAGCCTGATCAAACCGAAATAATCTTTTAACCTCTCCTATCATGTGAGCCGTCCAGCAATTTGCTGGGCGGTTCTCTTTGTGTGCATAAATACCGACGAGAATAAATACCACATGGTACAAGGGTTACCTATCTATGTCACTACTTAAAGAAATTGTTCAACTAACAAGACAGCAGGATCTGATCGATGAATCAGCAGCTGGTGGAGCTACAGCAGCCGGATCTGTCGCAGGATTCCGCGGACACTTTTTCAGTCCGACGAAGAAACGTAAGAAAAAGAAAACAAAAATGCGGCGCCGGAAAATGCCGACGGGTTTAACTTTTGGTTTTACGACCGAAGGTGTAGAGGATAATAAATTTGACTCTGCTGATGTGATCTCCAAATTAAAGACAGCCGAAAAACGAGCTGAACACGAAGAAGATACAACAGGATTTGCTCTTGAAGATGAAGAGGGGCGAATTGTAAAAGTATTTGTAGCTGCAGAAGAGGCAAAAGATTTTGAAGCCGCTCTTGGAGCAGCACTCGCTGGTGCGGATGAAGATGACGCAGATATCGACGCTGAAGAAGCTACCTCTCTTGAAATTGCTGAAGTTCTATTTAACTTAAAAGATCGCTTTACAATCGTAGACGTTGAGTGGCCACAAGTTGAAGAAGACGAAGAAGAGCAAGAAGTTGAAGGAGAACCAGGCGACGCTGAAGGTGATCTTGATGTTGATTTACAGGGCGATGGTGAAGGTGGTGAAGGTGGTGAAGGTGGTGAAGACGAAGCTGGAATGGAAGCCGCTCTTCAAGACGGAGAAGGCGAAGGTGGTGAATTTGGTGATGAGATGGGTGGAGAAGATGACGCTAAATCAGCACTTGATTCAGTAATCGATCTTCTAAAAGCCCAAGCAGATGCTCAAAAGGCAGAAGCAAACGCAAAAGAAGCAGAGGCAAACGCAGAAGAAGCAAAATATAATTCAAAGGCAGCCGATTCCAAAGTTAAACAAGAAGAAGAAGTTCTTGACATGGAAGCTCATTACGACAGACAAGGTAAAGTTGATAAAGAAGCCAAGCAACTCTCTAAACTAGCAAAATGGAAGCATGAGACCGCTCAAGATGCTCAAAATGCTGCCAAGGGTAAGTCAGCCGAATTTAAGATGCCTCAAAAACAAGCAGAAGAAAACGAAGAATATAGAGAGATGTTTACAAAACCGCTTCCGGGCGACGAAATCCCAGGTAACAAATTTGAAAAACCCGGTGATGATGAAAATCGAGACCATAGATTACAGCCTGGTGAATTTATTAAGTATATGTTTCGACACGTACAGGGTAATTAAATGAGAGATGACGGATCAAAACGATCAAGCAGATCTGACGAAGGTATTATAGCACTCACAGATGCAGTGTTTAAAGACGTTTTTGGATTAAATGATGAAACAATTTCGCGAATACGAAGAATGATTCGTAATCAAGGACAGTGGCAAGACTTAAAAATTGCTATTCGAACAATGAGTGGAGTTGCGCACAGGCGACTTAATGATGTTGTTAACATGGCTCGGGGCAGGGCTGGCGTTGATACAGGTGAAGATGAATCTAGTGACGACTTTGGTGCTGATGATCATCCAGACTTTGATGACGCAGAACACGATCACCAAGATCATGGAACAGAATTCGAAAGAGAAGGAATGCGTGAAAATAAAATGACATTTACGGGTTACCTTCTATCAGAGCTTCAATATTCAGATGAGGATCTACGAGATCCAGCAAAGAGGCAAGAAGTTATGCGAATGATGCGTTCTTCAGATGCTCAGGCGCAACAACTTGTCAATCGTGGTGAAAAAGAACAAAAACAAGATCAACGATTGGAAGTTCAGCAAGAAACAGACCCACGTAAAGCTACACTCCGTCGTAGAAAGCAAGCGCTTCAACGTCAAATCATACAAATAGATAATGAACTGGGCGAGGGCGGAGAAGAGGAACCAACAGTATGAAACTCCTTTCAGAACTAGCACAAGTAATCAAAGAGATGGATGAGCTATCCTGTGAGTATTGTGGTAAGGAACTTGAAACCAAAGAAGAGTTTGAAACAGGTGAATGTGCTAAGTGTGCACAAGAACGCTTTCAAAGTGAGCGTGGAAGTCAGTTTGATGGAGCTCGTGAAGAAGATAGTGAATATGTAGAGTGTTATGTTGACGAAGACGATAATATCCTAAGCGAAGCAGCTGTTCGTATGTTTAAGCGTTTTGGTAAAGAAATTAAGAGACGTTATCGTTGCACTACTGGACCTAAGAAAGGTAAGCCAGTTTCTGATCCTACGAAATGTGCTACAAGAAAAGATCCTAAGAAAGTTCGTCACGGACGTAAGGTTGCTCGTACCAAAAAGGGTATTCGAATTCGTAAATCAAAGATTGCATTACGTACATCAATGTCACGAATGGTCCGTCGTATGAATGCTCGTCTAAAGGGTGGTAAAAATACATCTAATAAACCTAAAACAGCAAGTGCTGTTATGCCACCGACTCCTAAACCTAAAAAGATTTTTACTAAATCTTCATCAACCATGAAACCAGTAAAAACTAAATCTGCTAAAAAGACCAAGTAAAAAATGTTACTGAACGAAATTTTCGGATTCGGTAGTGAAAATACCATCAAGCATGCTGAAGGTGTAAAACGATTCATTAGGAAGGGATCACCAGATGCGCAAGAAACAGGTAACAGCTGGTTTAATAGTTTTATTGGTGTGTTACGAGGTAATACCGACGAAAGCATTATTGATACTATTCGAGACCTTCGTGTTAAATTTCACCAGGCAATAGACATTGACAATTATGAGAAAGCGGCAAATAGATTTGAAAAAGCACGTAACATTTTTACAAAAGCGAGAGACGAAGCATCAAAAAAAGCCTCTGTAGAAATCAGAAACAAATATGATAACGATGATTACGACGTATATCCCCCTTTTGATTAAACAATAATTCAAGTATAATGAGTTCCTATGGCTCACTTTACACATTGCCATCAGCCTAACTATAATGAAATACAAGCTGAGGTAGTAAACAATCGACGTTGGTATGAAGTTCGTAAAGGAACAAAATACCCCTCCGTAACAACCGTTCTTGGCCACGCGCCTAAACCGTGGCTCGAAGAGTGGAGGAAATCTATGGGCAGAGAAGCAGCTGATATTGAAACTGCTCGTTGTGGTGAAAGAGGCGAAAATGTTCACTTGATGGCTGAACGATATCTTCAAAACGACAAAGCGCCTACGAAAAATCAAATGGGTTCGAACATCAAAATGTTCAACCAAATTAAACCAATACTAAACCGAATTAATAATGTTCGAGCACAAGAAATTCCCCTTTATAGTGATACCCTGCGCTTGGCAGGACGAGTTGATGTGGTCGGAGATTATAACGGTAATCTAGCCGTTATTGATTTCAAAACATCGAACTCACCGAAAGATACTGGAATGGTGCACGATTACTTCCTACAAAGCACAGCATATGCAATTATGTATTTTGAGATGTTTGATGTCCCAATCGATGAAATCGTCATTATTATTGCGGTAGAGCGCGGACTGTCGTCAATGACATACGTAAAAAAGATCGATGATTATGTGGAGCCACTGTTAGAACGAATAAATACTTTCTACGACGACATTAAGGGACCATAATGAAAGAATTTGCTACAATAACCGCACTCAAAGCCGCATTCGTTTCTGGCGAATTCGTACCAAGCGAGCCAGTGAAAGTTGGTGAAGTTACTTATGACACATCATACACAAGCAATCACCAACGGTTTTCTGATCTAGTTTCTGAAAACGAAAAAGGTGTGGTTGTTTATGAAGGTCCTCGAGGTGAAGGTTGGCTAATGTTTCTTTGGGGAGCACACAAAAATAACGTAATCCCTTATGACGTACGCACAACAACACGTCCTATATTTGAAGCTGTGGATATTCAAGATCGAATTATTCCAGATAAGGTCGAAGTACATTTCCTCAATCTTCCAGTTGGTGGTTCACTAGTTGCGAAAGTTGATACAGGCGCCGAAATGTGTTCTCTACACGCTGAGCAAATTAGTATTAATCGAGACGATCGGACAGTATCATTCGTTGCTCCTTCCTTATCTCGTAGTAAAATTACGACACAGCTAACTGATCAAGAGTCTGTAAAAACTTCTGGTGGTGAAACAACTTACCGACCTGTTATCACAGCTACAATAAAAATTAAAGGAAAGGTTCTCAAAGACATTCAAATTAATTTAAATGATCGAAGCGAAATGCAAGATCCAATGTTAGTTGGTCAAAATGCACTACAACCAGGAAAATTCTTAATCGATCCAAATATTATGAAAGAAGCAAGCGAACTACTAACCGCTGAGTTTTTAGCAGCACTACAAAAGGATATAGTCGTACCCCCTACAACACTGACGGACGAAGCAGCTCAAAAACTTTACGAGGCGCTCGATAAGGTGGGCGATATTTCAGTTGGTAATTTAATTAAATTACTCCGGAAAGAAGCCTTAGAAAAAATTAACGACGTTACCTACTAATGGTTCCAATATCTCCGTTTATAATCTATCAAGATTTCTTGTCGCCGCTTTTGTGTGAAGAAGTAATTCACTTAATGGACGTTACAACACCAGATTTAAATAAATATGGAGAGCCGATTCCATCAGTTCGTCACAACGACAAGGCAGAAGAATTCATATTCGAACGCCTAAGACAAACCTTTAAAAATGTTCAGCAACACTACAAAGTCGAATATCGAGGAACAGAGAAAATGTTATTTGAGTGGTACCCACAAGGCTCAACAGGAAAACTAACTTGTGACAGCAGTGATTTTATAAGCAACAAATGGGTACGAACAAAAGACAGAGATATAACAGCTATCATATTTCTTTGTGATTATAGTGATTCACCAAACTTTGATGAGTATTATGAAATTTATGGAGGAAAATTAGAGTTTCCTAATCACAATTTTGGATTTAATCCTGAGCGTGGAACACTTGTTATGTTCCCAAGTACACCGCACTTTCTTAATGCAAATGGTCCCGTTCAGGTCGGCGACTTATTTCAAGTCCGCATACATATGGCAACGAAGACGCCATTCTTATATCAACCCGATAATTTTCCAGGGAATTTCCTTAGTTGGTTTCCCAACCTAATCGGTTGACATTACTTAGTATTTAAGTATCATTCTACTGAGAGTTTTTTAATTATGAAGACACTTGATAAAATTGCTGGTTACTTAGCGATACTTGGGGTTTTAATAACGCCCGTTATTACCTATGGTTTTCTAAACGTGATGACCAGACCAGAGATGATTACAGTCGCTATAGAGCTTCCACAACGAAAACCTGTTATAACAATATATGAGTATGGGCCAGACGAAGAGTTCCCTCCTCCACAAACTGATGAATATTGGTACACTGATGAATACGTACCATATGTTGCTAAAGTAGAAACAGATCCATTTCTACCAATCACTAACGAAGATGTTCTTTGTATGGCAAAAAATATCTATTTCGAATCACGAACACAATCAACCAAAGGACAACTCGCTGTCGGTTTAGTTACAATAAATCGTGTCGAAAGTTCGCGTTGGCCAGATACTGTTTGTGGGGTAGTTTATCAACACTTACAATTCAGTTGGTATTGGGATGGTCTTTCAGACAGACCCAAACAACTAAAGCAATGGGAAACAGCTTTAGTTCTTGCATCTGCTCTTTTATCAGAGGAAGGTAAAATAGAAGATTTTACATATGGGTCAGATCATTATCATGCTGACTATGTTGAACCTAAATGGCGACTTGTCATGGTAAGAGTTACGCAAATAGAGCAACACATCTTTTACCGCTATGAGAACCAAATTTTCTAACTCACCCTTGTAACACCCAACTTGTTTCAGTATAATTACTCCTATAATAATAAGGAGAATTTTATGACTGAAATGATCATTCTATCAAACGCGGAAGATCGACGCAAACTTAAAGCAATGATTGTCGAAATGACAAACACTCTTTCACGTGTCGATGCAGAACGCGAACACCTAAAAGAGATTGCTTCTGCGGCAGTCGAAGAATTTGATATTAAGAAAACGCTTATCAATAAACTAGCACGTACTATGTACAAAAACAATTATGCTGACCTTCAAGCAGAGAATGAACATTTTGAATTTCTCTATGAGTCTCTTGTAGACACAAAGGTCATATCAGGAGAATAGATTGTCTTATATCTCGGCGATTCGAGACGGAGACGAAGTTCGAGTTTGGGAGCGAAATAACGGAACACGAGAAGTCGTAACATATTCAGCTCCTTACTACTTTTTCACACCACACGAAGAAGGTGAATTTGAAAGCATCTTCGGTCAAAAACTTATGCGTCATGATTTTGACACATATCAAGAAATGTTGCGTGCGCGACAAGACTGTGACAGTGACGGCATCGAAAAATTCGAATCTGACATATCATCAGAATTAAAAATTCTATCTGAGCACTACTACAACAAACCAGCACCAACTCTTAATATAACAATGCTTGACATCGAAGTCGACTACAAACCTGAGTTGGGGTTCAGTAACGTGGGTACGGGAAACCCGAAATTTGTTTTAAAGAGTGAAATCGAACACATTCCATATGCACCGATCAATAGTGTAGCAATGTATCACACTTGGGAAAATCGGATGGTTGTGTATGCTGTGCCTCCTGGAGAAATCCCTAATAAAGCTGAATTTATTAAAGAAATGGAAGCCGTCGCCCCCTTGCCTACAAACGTGGAAGTAGAAATTACTTTCTGTAATAGCGAAGCTATGTTGTTACAGTGTTTGTTGGTCGAAATTGAAGATAGTGATTTGTTGTGTGGTTGGAATAGTGATGCGTTTGATTTACCGTACATAGCAAAGCGAATTTATGCAACACTTGGTGAACGATATTTTCAACAAATGCATTTTCCATTAGCAAGTAGACCGTACGCAAAATCGTGGAGAAAATTCACAAACAGATTTATGGTGGACCAACTCAGTTTAGAATTAAGGGGAAGAACATCTGCTGACTATATGGAGCTTTTCAAAAAATATGAAGTTGCCGAAAGACCATCATATAAGTTAGAAACGATAGCAGAAGAAGTTTTACCAGAAATGCTAAAACTCGAATATGAAGGAACTCTAGCAACGCTCTATGTAAACGATTTTGCTCATTTTGTTCGATACAACTTACGAGATACAGAAATACTGAAAGGATTTGAAGATCGGCTCGGCTACGTAGAGCTAGCTAATCAAATGTATCATATCTCAACTGGTGACTGTCGTCATGTTGTTGGTACACTTAAATTAGCTGAACTTGCAATCAATAACTATTGTATTCATGAATTAAATATTCGTGTCCCTGACAATGAGATTGATGAGGATTCGCACGGTATCCAAGGAGCATATGTTCTTGAACCAAAAGTTGGAATGCATGAGTGGATTGGATCAATGGATATTGCTTCACTATACCCCTCGTCGATTCGATCAATCAATATAAGCCCAGAAACCCTAATAGGCCAATTTCGTGAATGTGAGCGAGCAGTGGAAGAAATTGAGAAAGAGTCTCTGGTTACTTTATCACTAATGGTAGATGGGCGACCAGAACCAATCGAACATACAGCAGATGAATGGCGGGAAACCCTTAAAGGTAATGGTTGGGCAATTAGTGGATATGGTACAGTTTTCAATCAAGCGAAACAAGGAGTAATACCCGCAATCCTCGAAGAGTGGTATGGTCAACGAAAGGAATATCAGGAAAAGGCTAAAGACAAAATAGCCGAAACAGCAGGATTTCAGGGAGAGGGTAAGTTTAACCAACTTAGGAATGAGGCCGCATACTACGACAGATTACAGTATATCTATAAGATTAAGCTCAACTCACTTTATGGTGCTTTGAATAACCGCTTTTTTAGATACTACGACCTACGAATGGGTGAGAGTACAACTGGTACTGGCCGAATGATATTGAAACATATGTGTTCAATGGCTGGTAAAATATTAGATGATAACTACGATATTAAAGCACAATCGGTAATATACGGCGATACAGATTCAGTATATTTTGAAACAAACACAACAGATAAGAAAACAGCGATCGACGTAGCTGACTATGTTACATCAGAAACAAACAAAACATTTAATAAATTGATGCGAGACAGGTTCTTATGTACGGAAGGGTTTGATAACATTATCACGGCAAGCCGTGAAGTCGTAGCAGATCGTGGTATCTTTGTTGATAAAAAGCGATATGTTCTTCATGTAGTTGACAACGAAGGCGTTACAACTGATAAGTTAAAAGTAATGGGACTTGATACAAAGAAAACAACACTTCCTGCTGTAGTATCAAAATGTCTTAATAAGTTTGTTGAGAGACTTCTCAAAGGTGAAGAGTGGGACATAATCGCAACTGATATTGTTGAGTATAAAGAAGAACTTCGCAACGCAACAGACATAATGACAATTGGACTACCAAAAGGCGTAAGGAAAGTTGAAGAGTATACTGACCAATATAAAATTTATGGTGATGGGGTTCGTTTACCAGGACACGTAGCAGCATCGATTTTTTATAACGAATGTCTTGAAAAGTATGAGGATCGAGATAGCGTACCAATAGTAACAGGTATGAAAATTAAAGTGTTTTATTTGACACAAAAGTATGGTCGATTCAAAAGCATTGCGATTCCAACTGATACAAAAGTAGCCCCAGAATGGTTTACCGACCACTTTGCAGTTAACAAAGACATGCATATTGAACGGCTTGTTGATAATCCGCTAAACAACATTATCAAAGCAATAGGTAAGGAAACCCCAAGTAAACAATCATTAGTTGTCGGTGAGCTTCTTGACTTCTAAAGTAATTTATACATCAAACTATGCGCGCAAGGGCGCTGATCCAAAATCAATAGCCATTAGTGCTTGGCCACCGGATTGGTATGAAGGTAACGGAATGAACATTCTTGCCCCAACACGACAAATGGTTTTATCTGTAATTAGGGGTAAAGTTGATATGGACACATATGAAAAACAATATCTAGCACTTCTTGATAAACGAATTGAAGATCCACAAAAAATACTTGACGAAATTCCAGACGGTAGTTATCTTTTGTGTTACGAAAAACCTACAGATATCTGTCATCGTCACATGCTTCGAGAATGGATATATGAAAAAACGGGGTTTGAAATGATTGAATGGAAAAATGAAAAAGAACAATATGAAGCAGATCAAAAGGGTATAGTTGATGAGCTTCTCGAGTTATAGTATAGTTCCGCATTGGAGAATAACAAAATGAAATTAGATTCAGAAACACTAACCTATATTAAAAATGTTGTTGAGACCGGTCAGATGGTTGGTATCGACAACGTTATTATCGAATCAGGAAATGTTCGTGCAATTAACAATGAAAAATCGGTTGTGCTTTTTCAGGAAGAAAATGTTCCTGAGATGAACTTTAACGTTGGCTTGAATAGAATCGGAGTATTCTTATCTCGCCTTGAAGTTGCTCGTACACAAGACAATTTTACCGTCAATGTTAAGACCGATGATGATGGAGTATTTGCTCGTAGCATTACGATGACTGCTAAAGGATTTAAAGTTGATTACCGTTGTGCGAATCCTAAAACCATTGCAGCACCCAAGAAAATTAATGATGAGATGATCTATCGCATCGAATTAACACCACAAGCGGTCTACATGCTACAGAAAGGTCAAACCGCGATGGGTGCAGACGTAGTTTCGCTGATAAGCAACGATGAAGGCGTAACATTTGAATTTGTTGATGTTAATAGCGATAAATTCACCCACACATTTACAGAACGCATCGCAATGAACGCAGGTGCAAATAATACATTCACATACAAATATCCAATCAAAATCTTACTGCCACTCTTTAAGCACGACGCAGAGAGTACATTCCAAATCGGAAGGAAAGGCATGCTCAATATCGTAGTAAATAACCTTAATATATTTGTATTACCGCAGGTTTAATAATGAATTGGTTTAAAAAATGGATATTGCAGCGTGCTGCAAAGATTGAAGAAGAGACGAAGGCTACCGATAAGCCTAATCTTCAGCGTGTCGTATTAGAAGAGGCTGACAAGTACAGAGACAGCAAAGAACCATGGGTTACGATAATTGGTGACACTATCTCTGAAGATGGAATTCAGATAGCCCTCGATTGGAATGATGCTTTTGTTAAGTATCTAAAGGCTCAAGGTGTGACAGGAAGTGATGAAACAGAAGTTGTTCAACATTGGTTAGCCATGATTTCCAAGCAAGCGTCCGAAAAACTATCTCAGCATTTTAACGACACGGAAGGCAAAATCAGCCAATACCAATAATGCAAAAGATTCTCGTATTCGATATTTCAAACATGCTTTATCGGACGTTCTTTGCTAATAAGAAAGTGCATAGCGTCGAAGAAAGCGCTGGCCTCGCACAACACTCTGCACTAATAACTCTCAACAAATACTTCCGCAACTTTAAGCCCCATAAAGTCGTTATGGCGTTTGACCGCACAAGTTGGCGTAAAGCATATACAGCTAACGAGTTGTGTATTTCTGGTAAACCCTACAAAGGTAATCGTCGACAAAACATGACGCCTGCTGAAAAAGAAATGTTTGCAAAGTTTATTAAACATCTTGATGACTTTGAATCAATGATGACAAAACAAACATCTGTGGTTTGTCTTGCAAGTGATGGTCTCGAAGCAGACGATCTCGTCGCAGGTGTTGTTGAAATGTTTCCCGATGATGAAGTGGTAATTGTTAGCGCTGATAAGGATCTCATGCAGCTTCTTCGTAGTCCAAATGTCAAACTAATTGATCCCGCATCAGGTAAAGATCGCAGATTACTATTGAACGAAGATTATGATGGCGATGTCGATTATTTTATGTTTGAAAAATGTATCAGGGGAGACACTGGCGATAACGTTCAGAGCGCTTTTCCTGGTGTTCGCAAAACGCGTATCAAAAAGGCTTACACTGATGCATTCGAACAAGTAAACCTAATGAATGAAACATGGTCGTTTGGTGAAAAGGGAACTGACGAGTTTAAAGAATTTGTTGTCAAAGAGTTATATGAAGAGAATAGATTACTAATGGACCTAAACGAACAACCTGGTGTTATCAAAGATCGAATGCAAGTGACCATTGAAGATGCTTTTGAAAATCCAGGCGAATATAGTCATTTCCACTTCCTAAAGTTTTTAGGAAAGTATGAACTAAAGAAAATTTCTGAACAAATAGATAACTTTGTTCGTATGCTTAGTCGTTAGTCGTCGTCAATCATATAGACTGTTTTAACTTTGTGTTCTTTCATTCCTTCTTGAGATGGAGCACCATTCTCCCCAGGCTTATTCCAATAAGTAAAACCATTCCATTTCTTACCACTATTAGCGTATACACCAAATACAGCCGCACCAATACCTACAACCGCTGTTACTAATGCTGCGTGTTGCGTTGATGGAGCATTATATACACAAGTCGCAGCTAATTCTGCAGTACATCCTTCGATCATTTTTGGTTCAAGTGCCATGTACCACTTAATAACTGAATACATAACCCATGCATATGCTGCAACAAGAAGACGAGGCACGAGGCGCCACGCATCAATCCACTCAGCAACAGCTAAGTGTCCTTTTCTCCAGGTATCGATGTTTCCCAACGAAGCTCTCCAAGTCACAAATATTACTCCTTATATGTCTTATAGTTGTATATAAATATTTATGAACAAACTTAATAAAGGGTCAAAATTATGCCAGGAATGCACCTAAGACGACTTAACAAATTTCTGGAAAAACAATAGCTAGAGTTGGAATTGGAAAGGAAATTAATGGTAAAGATTGTACATATTGTGCCAATGTTTTAATTGTAAATCCACTTGAATTAACTTTAATAGAAAGCATACTGTATGTTGTTTCAAAGTTCGGAATTTCCATAGTTGGCATCAATGGGCTTGGTAATGATATTCCTGGTATATTTGTTAACGACGGAAGACCAGGAAAACTTTTTCCTTTATCATCAAGAAAATCTAAAAATAATTTAATTAGTGTCAGCACAGTATCAGTTAATAACGGTAAGTAATTAGCAATGACGAATTGTAAAGCTGCAAAAGCTTTCCATTCGGGTGCATTTATTGATGGCCACAGGGTAGGCAATCCCGGAATTGCCGAAAAATTAAATCCTGGTACTTGCATTGCTGATAACATTGACGATGGATCAAATGCTAATAGATCTGGCAAACTAAATCCAGGTAATCCTGGAATCGCTGGAATTGGAACTGCAGGAACAAATTGCGTTAAAACACCAATTATCGCATCTATCTGTGATACTAATAGTCCCATTTGTGCACCAGTAGCTGCGTAAGCAACTTCAACACTTGGTATATTAAGTGTTGGAAATGATCCCGATAGTGGACTTGGTACAGTTGGCATTGGGGGGAATACAATCGACGAAGCTGCAGCTTGAAAAGCGGGTAGCATTGTGTCGATTGTAGGAAATATAGCTGAACAAATTGGCTCACTCATAAAAATATTTATCAATTATTACAAAATATATACCAAAGAAAGATCACCCTAAAAACACCCGTGGGACCCCTATAGTAAGCGCATCTAGTAAAGTAATTGCTGGGTGACGAATGGTCACCCCCCTTTTTTCTCCGCTAAATATTTTTTAGTTACAAACATTGCTTATTAAAGGAGAATTACAATGGCAAGACTGCAAGCAAGAAAAGGAAGTTTCCCTCACATTGAGTGGGTGGACTTACAAGGCAACGGAACGCTAACAGAAGTCGCTGTCGTACGGCGTGACGAACAAAACAATCTATATTTTTTCGAACTAAACAAACTTGACGGAATTGACCGTCAACGTCTATTTAACATTATTACAAAGCGTCATGCTCCCCAATTTGAATTGTGGGATTTGCTTTCACAGCATACACTTGGTAATGGCATGAACTCACTTGATTATTACCATCAGTTGGTAAAGGTTCTAACATCTTCAGGCACAGTTATTGATCCTAAGGCAGGTACAGTTGGTGTACAAGCACCAGGAGCACCGCCAATACAAGCACTGCCAGCAAAATAACCTTTTAGAATAACGTAATGTTTGTTAGAAGGCGTATCAGAAATGATACGCCTTTTTTATGTACTGAGTTTTTATGAAGTAGAAGTACTTCGGGCGACAGCAATTGTGAGAGTGTATGTTATATTCAACTCACGAGTGGCTGCTTTAAGGACTGGAGCAAAAGTAATGTGTGCTAATAGCCGTTCCGCTTCAGTTGTAGAATTAACAGGATCGTTCTGAACACCACCAGCAAGTCCAGCGACCGCTGTTTGAATTGTTGAACCAGTCGATGGCGATGGATTCAAACCAAATGTATCATCAAATAGATTAGTTCCATCTGCTATTGGTGAACCCGTTATTCCATTTGCAAGCGCTATTGATGAACTTGAACCAGTAGTTGGACTTATAAATTGGAGAAAACCAAATGTTTGTGCTCCAATAATTGAAGGATAATTACCAAGAATATCTGTAATCGAAACTGTAGCGGTGCCAGGAAGAGGATTCACACCTCCCCAAGTTGCATTCCATGTAATATCACCGGTATTAATTGCTTCTGCTAAATCACCATATGTGAAATCTGTTGTTAGAGTGCCTGAACCACCTGATGCTGGAACAGTAAATGTAATCGTCGTCTGTGTACCACCATCAACAGTAATCAAGAACTCATACGTAACACCGTTAAGTAAGCCCGTGTCTGTATCTGAAGTTACTTCTGCTGGTAATCCAGTTTGAACGTCTTGATGTCCTGCTGTTGCTATTGTTGGTTGTCCATCTGTAAACAATCCAATTTCATCAAATGTAAATGTTGAACCAAAATTCGAACCCGCGGCTTGAGTTCCAGAAGCAATCTGTCCTGTTGGTTCGTCAACATTAAGTGTAGCATTAATAGTTACTTGTGATAAAACACCTAACTCGTTACTAAAAACACCCGGACCAGATACGTGTTCAACTGTTGTAGGATCACCTGATGCAGATCCTTGTCCTGTTCCAATACTGATGTTACTATCGTCTACAATTTCTCGATATGTTTCATTGTGAAGTTGTGAATCCCAGGTTCGAATATCTGGTGATTGGCCATCGTTCGCTGGGTTAAAAGTAATATCAAGTGCTGCATTAATGTCTGTACCACCATTACCGAAAGCAATTTCGTTAACAAAATAGTTTGATTCGTTTGCAAGTGCACGAGAAATTACTCGAGCTATGTTTTGTGGATGAATAGCGTTATCTTTGTCAACTAAAACGTTGCCGAGATCATCTTCAATATGAAGATGTCCTTTAACGATAATTGGTAGTATTTCATGCATTATAAGCTCCTTATTAAAGGTATTTATGCAAGGTACAAATCTTGGTTCTGTGGGGGATCACAGAGGGTTAGGACATCCGGCGAACGCTGGTAGTCAGTTGTTTAATTGTATTATTGAAAGATACGGGCTCAACACGCACTTTTCCGAGATCATATTCTGTGATAAATTTGGGGTCAACGTCTGCAAAAACGAAAGTTCCTTTGTTTCCTTCCTTCTCTATGATCACCATATCGTAATCATTTAGACGGAGAACAGCCGCGAGAATAATGTCAGTTGTTTTATAATAATCGTCCATGAGTTATCTCCTGGAGTATTTATAGTGAATTGGGGTAGTTCAAAGAGATACTACAAAAATTATTGAGTTATCCAACCTGTTGGAGTACTTACCGACACACCATCAACCGCTAGAGTTGATCTGTTGGTATCAACATCATATGTAACACTACGAATTATAGTGGTTCCGTTATTTGCGCTTAATGTAACAGTGAATCCAATAGGAGACCCGAAAGGAACAAAAGGAGGAGAAACAGCATGTTGAATCATTACGGTGAGACCAATTGGTGAGCCAGTAGCAAACAACGGCGATCCAAACGATGTTAATAAAAATCTTTGATCACCTTCAACTACATATGTATTAGCAACACTATCAGCTTCTAAAATGAAAAGCTGAAAATTATCTTCTAGTAATACCGAAGATGATTCAATTCGTGGTGATCCGGTTATTGGTGATCCTATTCCAAATCGCCACGTCTGATCAAGTTGTTCCATCCAATGTGTTTGTAAAAACTCGGGTGGAACGTCACTGCAATACACGATATTAGACCAAGCATCAGGTGTAAAGATTAACTCACCATCAAAAGTTGTATCAGTTAAGATTGGTTCAAGCATTGTGAGTTCAACAAGTTCTGGACTACCACCCAGGTCAACTGCCGAAAGAATATTGTACTTTTTATTGAGTGTTGGTTCAGCAGCGTTACGAATTTCAACTTCTCTACCATATATAAACGGTGCTGTTGATACTGCTTTAATTGTAATAGTGTTATCTGCGGTATCAGGCGAACCAAAGTTTGGATAGGTAGCTGGTGATCCAGTTACAATCTTTGGCGAACCTGGAAGTGGAGGTGAACCGTAATCACGCTTTGGTGAGCCTGGAAGTGGCGAACCTGCATGTCCTCGACGCCAGCGACTAATTCCTACGTTTGGTGAGCCTGCTCCTGGTATTGGTGATCCGTAAAATACACTTGGACGAGTAAAAATTCTTAACTGATTAGTTGCCACCACATCATAGCATATGAACACGTCACCATTAGAAATAGAGCCTGCTGCGTATGGTGGGAAGAAAAATTCTGTTCCTGAAAGTGGAGGAGAACCTTCCGCAAATGGGCTACCACCAGGGCTACCACCAAGAATAACAGGACTACCAAGAAATCCACCCCTCAAACTTAATTCTCGTGCTCCTACAACTGTTGTGTTCGAACTTTGATCATAATCAACAGAAAGAGCTTGATATTTGAAAAATTTAGCTGTTAGAGGCTCACTTACTGGTGCTCCTGGTACTCCTGGTGTTCCTGGAAGCGCCCACGTGAATCCGACTATTGATTTTTGAAAAGCTTGTGCCGTAGAAGCACCGGCAACTCCTGTCATTATAAAATCTAATTCTGTTCCAGAGCTAATCGAAGAGAGGTCCGAAATAGTTGTTCCAACTCGTACCTGAGTACCCTCACCGCGAGTCTGTGGTTGTATACCAATCACCGAACGAAGATTTGGTGACAATCCAGCAGTGACACCGAATGGGCTACCAATAACCGGACTACCTAAATCTTGTCCAAGAAATAAATTATAACCATATGTTGGATTGCCAGACCTAGCCAACCAAGATGAAAAAATACCCCAATCTTGTGCTGAAGGAGTACTTGTTCTGTGTTGTGTGCCTGACACAAACTCAAAGTTGTTAATATCTCGTGCGGCCCCCAGGACCTCGTCAACATCATAAGAAGCAAAATAATCCTCAAAAGCATTGAGTCGAATCGCACAAATTGAAGCATAAATCAAGTCGCTGGTCGCAAAATTATCGTTAGCAACAATATTTAATTTTGTATTTGTATTGGGTTGTTTAAAAATAGTAAACCCAGCATAAACTCTTTCGTCACTTGTATCCGCAGGTTGCTCGATGGTTACGACTCGAATATTCTGAGGTGGTGAACCACCAGCATTAAATGTTGGTGAACCAGTAGCATTGTAATCTTCAAAAGTAAATCCAAGCGAAGGAGAACCAGTTGGTATTTCAGGTGAACCAACACCTATACGGATGCCCGTTTTAGAGAGGCGTGCAGCAACACTATCAATTTGAAACGTTGAACACCAAAAAACCAAGTAATCATCAGTTCCATTACCGATAATTACTTCTGCTGCTGTATCTGTCCACACAACCAAATTTAAATACTGTGTTGTATCCTGGCTATAAGCAGCATTAGAACCTAGCTCCGTTAAGCTGAGAGCGAGAGCACGTGGAAAACTAATTTCAGGAAGACCTGCCGTACTAAATGCTTGGAGTCGTAAATCATTACCGGTAGATGTAAACGAAGTCATAAATCCATAATTTTGCAATACGCCAACAGCATTACCAAAGTTTTCAAACCTAGTCCTTGAGTTAGGAACAGTAATAAACCTAGGTGATCCTACAGGTAATGGGGAACCAATTTCTTCAACAATTCGAAGACTATTAACCGTGGTGTTGCCGACTGCGTTACCAAAACTAGAGTGATAAAATATCATATAATCGTCACCAGTCACTAGAGACGATAAATCTAATGTCGTATCAATTTTTGTAAAAACGTGCCAGACACTATCACCTGGTATTTGTTCGTTACTAGGTGATCCAAGCTCCGCTAATGTTGCATGTGAGATCTCAGAACCAGCAATAGCTGGTACAGTAACTGGAGAACCAACAAGGGGAGAACCAACAGGTGAACGAGGTTCCCGAATTTCAAACCGAGTTCCTGGATCAAAAAATGCTGATTGGTCTCCTGATAAAGAAACCGTTTGAGGACTCAAAGAAGCATCAACAACAATATATGGAGATTGTCGATCCCACACAACTCCCCAACCCTCAAGACAGTCACGAAGCGGAACATCATCATCATCAGCATTAGTTGGATAGAACAACGAAATTACGAATTCAAGTTCTTCAGAAATTGTGATATCAACATCATCGCTCTGAGAATAGGCTACGGCCACTTCCAAAATTTTGGAGTGGAACGGTTTGATTTCGTTTACGTAATCAATTAAGCCTTGAATTGGATCTAAGTCGTGTGTCATATCTTATCCTGTAAACAGTTCCTCTGTTTGGAAAACTTGTGTTCCGCTCAAAGCAACCCAAGATGTTTTGAATATATCAGCATATTTTTGTTTTGTTGTGAATGCATCTAATAAAATCTTGAAGAATATTCTATTTACTGAAGTAAACGAGAACGTGTTATAGATGTCATTCATCGCAGTAACTAGTCCTGCGCTTGTGTCAAAATCGTGCGCCGCAAAGAACGTATTAATGTCAATTGGCGAAAAGTCATTATCAGCATCTTGTAGATCGTCAATTAGGGTTGCTTTTGCTAAAACTCCATCAACGAAAGCCTGCTCATCACCCAGGCCGTAGCGCGTGTCAGTTCCGAAATTCACGTCGTACAATTCGCGAGAGAGCGATGGTACTCGTGACGTTGGGTCTGTAAGTTTACTGGCTATCATTGACTCAGTAATCTTATCCCACAACACCCGAGGAATATTGGACGACTGCTTCTCACGGATTAGGGTCCATTCCGTGTGATGAGATTTGAGGTCAAGTGGCTCAGCACCTACCCGCAAGAAGTCAGTCGTTAAATCGGTTGTATAATTACGTGTGTTTAAAGAATCACGTAATGTAAAGTCTCGTGTAAATCTTAGTACGTAGCGATCGACATCATCAACAATGCCAGCAAGACCACGAAGAATTAATTGTGTATAACGCCGTGGCGCGTCAACAAATAATGGACTTCCTACATTTGGGCTTCCGAATAATTCAGGAAGTAAGTTATCAATTATCATGTAAGGTGTTGGAATCGTTTCAAGATCAGAAACCGCTTGGCGCATTGTTATATTATCACCTTCTCGAATTGTCTTGTTCTCTACCCAGAAATAATATACCGGAACTTGAACGCTAAGATCATTAACTACAAATGTTGTTGAAAAGTTATGATCGCTCTTAAATTGAATTAGATTAGAACCATCATCAAATACATCTGGATCAAAATCAGCCTCTTCGTCGGTGATGATATGCTTCTTCTTACGAAGTGTAATAAAGTCTTGGGGGTTGGTTCCAGAAATTGTTACCAATCCAGCAGCCGTAACTGTTGTGGTGAATTGTGGTGATCCTAATCCTGTTGCTGCCACTCCGTTAATATAAACATCAACTTCATCTGCTGCAGCAATTACATTCGGAATTACTTGTGGGCTTCCTAGTTGAATCGTTGCATCGAATTGATCACTTCCATTATTATCGCGAGCAGAAATAAGATCTTTTGTCATATTTTCAAGCTGAATCCAAGCCGTATCACTAAATGGTGGTATAACTTGGTGATTGCCATCACCGGTATCTTGAGGAATAAATTCATTAAAGAATAAACCATTTGTATTCGCATTATCTGGACTTCCAAGAGATGTAGCACCTAGACGTGTAAACAAATTATCGTTTGTAATTGTTACTGTATTGTTACCAGCATCAAGTAGTAGATCAATCGATTCTGGAGAACCTCGTGTAATAAATGATAGAGCACCTGTTGGTAATTGCGAGTTAACTTCACTCAAAAAATTCGTCCAATTTTGGGCTTCATTACCAATTACTGTAATTAATCTTGCACCATTTTCAACATCAATTTCAGTTGTATATGTTGTTGCATCAACACCGTCAGTAGGCGAAGGGAATGGAAATATTACGTCGTTCAAATTAAAGAATAATCCTGGTGGAGATCCAACTTCAAGAAGGTCAATTGTTGAGTTAGAACCAGTAGAACTGCTAGTGATACGCAACACACTTGATAATAATGAAACTGCTGCACCTGTAATATTATTGTTGAGAACATTTAAAAGTTCGGTAAATGTTTGGGCATCATCACCTGTAATTATTATGTCTTGTTCGCCTCCTCCATCAACGGCAACAGTAGTTTGATATGATACACTAGTACCATCAACTGCGGTTTGTATTTGACCAGCTTGAGGAGATCCTCCACCAACGTTCATGCTTGAGAATAAATCTGTATCAGTTATACTGATTATAGAAGACACACCTGTTTCATTACTAGTTATACGCAAATTACCATCAGTTATTGTTGTTGCTGCACCAAACAATTGTAGGTTCATCTGACTGATTAATTCTGTAAACGTTTGTGCATCACCACCATTAATATCAAGATTTTGATTGGCCCCATTAATCGCAACTATAGCTTCAAAGTTAGGAGCTGTTGTACCAGGCACGGCAGCGTCTCTTGATGCCGGACCTGGTGGAGTTGATATACTTGATATTAAATTAGTACCAAATCCGCCGCCGGGACCATCTGTAATCAATATTGAGGAGAGTGGTCCCGTCGAATTACTTGTAACCACAATACCCGCTCCGTTAGTACACACCGCGGTTGCTCTACCAGAAAGGGCCGTTGAAATTGTTGCAGCTAGTGTAGAAAATGTGCTGATTGCTCCAGCACCAAAAAAGTATATTAGCGTTGCAGCAGCCCCATCCACAGAGACTTGTATTGCGTGCCCTACTGATGGAAGAAGTCCAGCAGGCGTCGCCGCACAGTTTTCAAAAATCGGAGATCCAACCCAAGATATTGTTTGAGAACCACCGATGTCATCGTCGAGTCCTGTTGCAGTACCACCTGTTATTGCTCCATTCTCAAAGTCTACTTCTTGAGACCCTTGTGTACCTAATGTTAGTCCAGTTGCTGACCCTAACGTTTTTGATGTTGAGAATGTTACAGTTTGAATACCAGACGTGTCAAAGTCATTAATCAAACCAGTTGGATTTAATCCTATAGGTGTTACTTCCGGTGAACCCTCACCATTAATATCAATAATTGTTGCACCAGGTTTAATGGCAAATTCTGAGCCGCCGTTGGTTTCAGATATTGTGATTTCTGTAAGTGCTGGGATCGTATTGTTAATAGAAATAATAAAATAAAACACACCATTTTGAATTGGTAGTGGTAATTCATCATCGGTGGTGAATACGATACGATCATTAAGAGCTAAAATTCCGTTTGTATCATCTACAATAATTGTATTTGTAGGATTCTGTGGTGATCCAACAGAAGGAGAACCAGTAGTTATTGTGTTTGTTGTAGATGGATAAACTTGTACAATATCAAGTGCTACCCGTTCACGTTGAAAAGTTTCCGCCTTTGCCTGACCAGTCTTTCGAATTAATGGATCGATTGAAATATCTAATTCTTCGATAGCTGCAACCGCATCCCATGCGCTCGGTAAAATATTAGATTTTGTCCACTGATAAAGTTTTACATCAGCCCATTCAGCTAGCTTGCCCCAGTTTTGAATTCGATCATCAAGTTCGAAAATATTTGAATCATTGTAAGGTACATATCCACGCTGAGCGGTATCCCACCATGTTATTCCTACTTCTGGTGTATTCCAAAATTCGGTGTCCTCTTTTAAATTATCAAGAGCATCTGTATAAGATGCCGGATCAACATCAGACTCAAAGGTAACAAGGTTATTGCCAACATGATATTGGTGACTACGAATTGGATCCCATATTGGTAGTTCATTTACTACGCGATCATCTTTAACGTCAATAACCTTACTTGGGTTTTGTTTATCCTTAGCAGGATTAATTGTATAGAGGCGTAACTCTCGACCACCAGTAATGAACTTAGATGCGAGGGCATCAACGAAGAGGCCTGTCAAAGTATCTGGTTCAGAGACTTGACGTGTCCACGTAAGCCCGTCTGTGCTGGTGATAATCACAGCGCCGTTATTAGGATTATTACCGCCAGCTACAAAACCATATCCCGGAACATATATTACGGTTGAAAGATTCTCAGCTAATTGTGGTGAACCAACAGCATCAAAATCTACTCTCGTCCACGTTTCCCCATTATCAGCACTTGTTATAAGGTTTGCTGTACCTACAGTACCAAGACCAACTGCTACAACTGTATCAACACCATTGCTAGCCATCCCATCGATACGAAGACCAAGATTCGTTGTAAGTGTTGTCTTTTCAGTCCACGTGATGCCTTTATCGTCGGAAACATAAACATCACCACTAGTATTTTCACCACCAAACCAACGTGCACCATTATTTGTAGAAGTTGCCGCATTAAATCCAGTGGCAGGTGTTATTATTTCAACAGGTGTCCAAGTAATTCCATCGGAACTATGAGCAAGGTCAATATCAGAGATTGCACCCACAGCAACGAATTCTTCTCCAGACCAATGAACATGGTTAAGACTTGTCAAGACGTTTGATGTTCGTGCTGTCCAAGTTATACCATCTGTGCTCGATAGTATTGCTGTACCCGCTACTGCAACAAATATATCATTATTCGCTGCAACATCTTGGAGAGTGTTTATGAACCCAGCTGGAACTTGACCTTCTGTCCACGATGCACCATCGTCGTTGCTAAAAAGAACTTGATATTTATTATTAGGGCTTCCAAGAATTCCTATACCAAAGCCAACTGATACCCAAGTCGTTCCATTATATGCTAATCCACGTCGTGTGGACATATGAATGCTTGGTGTAATTGAATCCAACGACACCTGAGACCACGTTGTAATATCATTATCTGATGTATATTGAGATGCATCAAGAACCTTAGGTGAGCCAGGAAGAGGTGATCCACTACCTGGTGATCCAGGGCCAAAAGGAGACTGTCTCGTGTGTGCTAATACAAACGGATCTGGTGCAAGTATGTTTACAGGATCAGTTGAGAATTCAATCAATCGTGAATTAATGATTGTAAAATCTCCAGCGCTTGTTGGAGATCCTTGAACAAGCGGGGAGTCGATTATTGTATCAGGCGTAGCGCTTGTATCAACTTTAAGAATAACAACATCATCAAAAGGAACAGTTGTTTCGATATAATAAGTTAATGGGCTTCCAATCGGTGAACCAAACCCAAGAGGTGCGGATTCGAACACTTCGACCGTCGTTACTTCTGTATCAAAGAAGAAACTGTCATTATTATCATCTAGAACCTCTAAAACATCAGGTTGGTTAAACCAACGAGTTTGATCCGTTAGAAGAATTCCTTCAAATGTCTGTGCTGCTTCCGTTTGGCCAGGTCGTAAGAATTCAAAACGTTTTTCACTACGTCTCGAATCTTCAATAACTAGGTTTAATCCTGGATATTCTTGTTGATAGTTTGTTCCAAAATCAGCAACTTTATAAGTCCAAAATTCATCAACAACTGCATCATCAAACTTAACGGATTTGGTAAACGCATCAACTGCTTTTACAGATCCTTTATTTTGGATCATTCCTCTCCAGAATAAGAATTTGGATTTTGGATTTAGTCCAATTTCATCTAGAAAATCTTGTTCTTGTGTTTTAAAGCCAAGTGTTTTTCGACCTTCAAGAATTAATGGTGTTGTTTCAAGTACTTGGTTTGTGTCATAAAGATTTTGTAAATCAAGTACACCCGCTTCTATGTTGCGCAAAATTTCATCATCAGGAGTTAAGAAATAACCACCAACAACTGGTCGTTGTGTAAACTCATCCTGACGGAAAAATCGGAGTGAGAATCGTTGGGTATTTAATCCGACAAACGGATCATAAATTAGTGTGCCGTCAGTGGCATCATCATTGAATACAATTACACTTTCATATCCATCCACAAATGCTTGAACACTTGCGATGTGTATTGTGTTGTAAGGTGTAACATCAGCTTGAGGAACGGTTAAATTTGCAATTGGATTTGGAACATATACTCTAGCCACTTTATCAAATCTAAATACAGAAATATCTTCACCAGTGAGTTGGTTTCCAGCTTGGTCTGTTATTAATTGTGTATTGCGGATATCATCTGTTGGTCCATCAACAATATTTGAAAGAATACCTTGAGGAGTATTCAACCAAATGTTATTACGGAAAGGATTGATTTCAATTGATGGGTTACGTGTACTTGATGTAGGAGTTTCAAAAACGTTTATTGAAGCACTACCACCACCAATTATATCGAGTGCAATATTCAGTAAAGCGTCTGTGGCAGATAGTGCTAGCTGGAAGGTATTAGTGGTTGGTGAGCCAACTCTAATAACATAATAAGTCTGATTTTGAAGTAGTGGTGAAGGTAACGAACCCGTACCACCAGAAACATTAACTTTTTGTCCTGTTTGATAATTTGGAGCTGTAGAAGTAAACGTTAATGTATCAGCAACTTGATCAAAACTAACGGGGTATGTATTAGGTATAGCTGCTCGTTGTTGTGGTAAGCGGAAAGCTTGATCAATGAACCTTTCTGTTTCTAACGCCCACGATATTGGCTGACCCGAATCCGGATCTGGCTCTAAACTATCAAGGTTAACAGTCCATCCATCCTCAGAAAGAATTACCGCATAACCGTCAATTATATTAATTAAGTTTTGAATACCTGTTACGCGATGAGGCGGAACAAACGTACGTGTAAATCTTGTATCAATTAAAAAGTGAACCCATTCGCGATTTGTTGCGAGTCCATCGCCGGCTACAAATTTGGAAAATACCTGACCTGCATGTATTTGACCAACACCCACGCTACTAATATTGATATTTCTTTGTGTTTGGGCGTCTACAAGAGTGCTTGCAAGTTGGAATGTAGTGTTGTTAATTTTAATAACGAAATATTCAATATTTGCTACCAAAGGAGCTGGTACAGTTTGAGTTGATGTTAATTCAATTTTATCACCAGTTTCCCATGGATGTGTCCGGTATGAGGTAGCAAGGAATCCATCGGCCACACCATTAGGTAATGACGGTGGTGATCCACCAGCAATTGTAACAGTTGTTCTGTTTGTTGCAGAATTAAAAGAAACACTTGCAGCTGTATATGTTCCATCATTACCAGTCGAGCTTGTAACAGTAAAATTCAGCGACGTCGTAAATCCGTCTGTCTGGTCACCATCTAAAAAGAATATTCCACTAACATCAACGTCAGCAATATCATACTCATATAAGTGGAATGTATTTGTAAGCTCGTCTGGTCGAACGGGATAGTCGTGTACTTCAAAATACGATAATGATCGTGTTGTTGGGAAGAATGTACTTATTTGAAGCTTCCAAAGAGATTGAGTGTCGAAGCGCGCTAGTTTATTTGGTGATTCAAGTACTTTCACATTGAATGCATCTACAAAGAAATCATCAATTCCCGGAGACTTCTTGAGAATAATTTGATAATCGCGTTCAGTAATATCAAAGCTTGAATTATCAATTTGTAATGTTTGTGTATCAATGATTGATCCAAACTGATACGTTAGAAGAGGCTCCCAGTTTTGCCACAATTGCCTAAAGTCAGAAGCAGCTACATCAAATCCATTAAAGCGGTTAAAATTAACATACCATTGATTAATACCGTCTACAGAAACAACTACAGGTGGAGAATCAGCAATAATATCACCGTGGAATAATACATCACGATGAGAATAAACTTTACAATCAAGCGCATTAACTTGTAAGTCGGCTACTGTTAAAAAGTTTACCCCAAATACAGAGTGTATAAAACGAACTGGTTGCATTCGGAAACTAACTGTTAAATCATCGTATAATCGTTGAGAAGAACTAATCCATTGAAAACAAATTGGACCACCAGAATCAAACGTATAATCTGCATTTGATAATACTATCTCTCCGAGAGAAGAAAATACTGAGCGAATGAGTTCTGTTCCACCGTTTGCTGTAAAGTTCCAAAAAGGTGGGAATACATCATCGGGATCAAAGCCATCAATTGTTGTGTTATCAATGTTAACAGAGAAATAATTCCACGTTTGTGTTTCACCAGCAGCTCCTGTAGATGTTGTACCGCTAGGTAGCGATTGTCCGGTCGGGACAATACCTGTTCTGATATTTTCCCACATGCCGACAGGAGGAATAGGAGATCCTGATACTGGAGATCCGAATGGAGATCCAGCCAACGGAGATCCAACACCATGAATATATCTCCATCTTCGAGTACCATATCGCGCTACGTCTGTTGCATTATCTGGATCAACTTTATATTGTGTATCCCACCAAGTTGGTTTGGAGGTAAATCCTTGTAGCGCCCACGGTTCAAGATGTGGATATGGAGTACCATACAATTCTTGATACAAGCTAAGCCACCAACCCTTAGTAACTCCTGAAGGAGAACCAACACGAGGTGAAGTAGTAATTGTTGATAGTGAATAGTTCCAAGTAAATGGATCTGTTGCGACAAAAAATTGGTCAGCACTAAATGCATCGTCAATATCAACATCACGTAAGAAATCACTAAATGCTTCATTAAGATACGTTGTAGCTGTAACAGAGTCAGTTCGGGTCGTGCTCTCAGATGGGCACGATACGTCGCTTGTAAATACTGAATTAACATTAAAATCAAGAGCAGGAGAACCTATTCCTGTTAGCGCTGATGCAAACAATCGTTCTTCAACTTCTAGTTGTGTATTAATTAGAAGATCATCAAAATCAATTACTTCCCAAGCTGATGTAATAACACCGTCTTGAGGAGAACTTTCTGTTTCTAACCACGTCAAATCAGATTGTAGTTCCATTAATAAATCATTGGCGGTGTCATACCACAAAGAACCGACAGGAACACCACTTGGAGCGGTTGCTGAAACAGCTGTAACTACAAATCTATAAAGCACGCGTGGCGTACTAGAAATATCATACCAATAAATTCCTGGACGAGGTGTTATCAACGCGGACAGGACGCTATATTGATCAGGCGGTCCAGCGCTTTGTTGCACACCATGAGTTTCACCAGGTACACGAGCATCTGGTGTAATCAACAATACTTGAATAATACTTTCACGCGTTGCAGTTGTTATTGAAGGATTTGATCTATGACCATCATGATGTATTAGTTGAAGTAAACTAAGATCATCATCCTCAATAATATGTGGTTGAGATTTGAATCCTAAACCAACAAACGGTAGTGTAGCTGGCCAATTCTTTACACCTATCTCTGGACTACCAGCGATAAACGTATTAGTATCACCATAAACAAAAGCAAAGAAGTCGTTTAATTCGTAAGCTGTAATAACAGAATCTTCAACAAATGATTGTAAGTCTAAAAGACTGCTTAATGTTGTATCTGTTAAAAATGTTGACAAGTTTCTACGATATAATTCCTTAATTATATTCAGTGAATTTTCATATTGATCATGTGCAAAGTCAATGACACCAAGTGGTGAAACATTGTTAACGAAAGTCGATGATAAAAAGGTATCATAACTATCGTTGTGTTCTTTAATTCGACCACCAAGTCCATAGTTATAGTCTTGTAGAAGGTAAGATTGACTACCCGAAAGAATTACACCAGGAAAGTCCGTTTGCTCATCAAGAATTGATTCGAAGTGAGTAAAAAATTCTGGGAACGTTACAAATTGCCTGTTTTCGTGTTCAGCATTAAAATATAGTTGATCAGGAATTTCCCAAAAACCAGCTAAAGATGCAGGTGAGCCTCCACCTTCTACCGGAATAGCTGGTGATCCGGTTACTCCAGTAGAGTTTACATAAGACGGAACATATTCTTCATTATTAATACCCTTACGCCAAATTGTTTGAATAGCACCACCTGATACGTATGTATATAATACTGGTCGTGGTAGAGTATCAGTATCAATTAATAAGTTTTCAAACTCAAAATTAGCTGTTGTTGTACCAACAATACGTAAACCAATATCTGTATTTAAATCATTGTCTTGATCTTCTTTCCATTTGAATAAAGGATTTGCTATGAATAACGAATTGCCTTCACAATCAAGAACATCAAACAATGGATATTCATTTGTATCCGATTTTAATGGATCAATTTTACGAAATTGGACTAGACTAACGGTTTCAGGTTGAGAGCCAAGTGGTGATCCGGTTGCAGCAAATGCAGTGTCGCTTTCTACAGTACGAACAGCGACTGCTCCTCGGCCCATATCTTCGACAGACTGTTCAGCTACTGTAATTGTTAATGTGTCAAACTCATTAAGAGCGCTAGATAGAAGAATGCTATCAACAAATCCATCATTAGGGCCAACTCTTGGTGAGCCCTGTACAGGAGAGCCTGGTGTTTCAGGTGAACCACTAAAAATAGGAGAGCCGTGATAATTAACACCAGTATCTAATTCTGTAAATGTACCGTAAAGTTGTTGATCAAGTGTTTCATCAGCTCTTCTAATAGATACTCGAACGACAGACTCACCGATAGGTGCTTTAAAGATCATCCGAGGATCTAATGGAATAACTTGTCCAGCTTCAACGCCACCAGGAGCAATCGTTGGAAGTACTGTGTATTGCATCGTAAGAACAAACTCTGCTGTTCCGTAGCTATCTTCAAGGTCGACTGGAGTACTTGTAATATATTCACCAACACCAGGGACCGTTACTGGCTGTGTTAAAAAATTAACAGCTACAAACGGATTAGTTGTTGGAGGAGGAGAGGCAACTGGTAATAGTTTACCTGTTGCTGGTTCAACACCAGGGGTTGAGTCATCTAATAACCAATGCTCATGCTGTTGTTGATATGCGTCACCAAGTGCGGTTCGTTGAGGTACCATTCGACCACCAGAACCAGCTATTACAGGAGATCCAAGTGATGATGTACTTTGGTTTGCAGATGAAAACAATTCATCAACTATAATAACGGTTGCAAGTTCGGCACCAGGTGTTGTCGTTGTTGCGGTATAAGATGACGAAGCAACCGTATAAGTTGCGTTGTTGTTAGCATCTAAAGAATCATTTTCAATACGGAACTGATAACCATCAACAAAAACACTAGTTTGGTCGCCATACTCAGGTGATATTGTAATTTGATTTAGAGCAACTGGACCGGGCGATCCTATAGAATTAATAACATATTTAAACGGTATTAATTCATTAAGAGTTGGATCAATAGCCGATACTGCAAACGAAAATGAATCTGATTCTCGATACTTCCAAACATAATCTGTAAACGTCCAACGGTTTAGTTGAGCATCAAAATCATATTCAATAATTGGTAATTGAGCTTGCTTCGCAGTGGAAAAACTTGGTACGTGATTTTTATGGAACCAGTTATTTTCTTCTGTCCATGGATTTGTTTCCACATTACACGTCGAAGTAAAGTCCCAAAAATGTGTTCCCTCGACAAGGGCGACAATAACAGAGAAGTTGTTTTGTACAACTTGCCACATTGGTGAACCAGAACCAAGAAATTGTTTTAATTGATTTGTAGTAGTATCATACCAAATCGATAAGTCAGCGGGTATTGCTGGTGAGCCAGGTAATACAATCGGTGAACCAACGGTAGCTCCTGAAGCAGTTACTGCAGCAAGCCACCCAGCTTCTGTTGGTTGTGAAATTACTGATAGTAGTCCTGCGGACCACAGAACAGTACCGACTTGGTTATCATCCCATGGTGCAATGTCCCAACCAACATCGTCTCCACAAGCACATTGCTGTTGTGATTGTAGAACTTGTAGATACACATCAAATGAAATATCACCATCAATTGTTGTTGTATTAGAAATTGTTTCGCTAACTACTATTGTTGTTCGATCAAGAGTGCTATCATAAGAAGATGAAACTGTTGTAAAAAATGTCGAGTTAATTGATGTATTTGTACTATTTGTTACAAAGAGAACATATCCTTCTGTAAAAACACCTGTCAAATCATCTGCAATCGTTATAGAATTTGTACCTAGTCCAACAACAGCTTGTAAGTCGCCGAACGTGTCAATCGTTTCTTGAAACGCCTCAACACGTTGCGTGGCTTCAATACATGGATTTTCAATCGTAATATATTGAGGCGGGTCAGCTGCGTCGTCAGTATTACACCAAAAGTAATCACGAAAATTTACAAGCTTGTCAATATCGATAGGAGGTGACCAGTTAAATTTAAGAGTGTTTCCCCAAAGTGGTAAACGACACTGTTCTATTCCTAAGCGACCTATCTCATTAAGAATATCAACATATGATGCTAAATGATTTACCGAACCAACCTGAGCGAATAGCAATGGTTGTAGCTGAAAAGCTTGACGGTGTGGAGTAGGCTCGACAATCTGTCGTTGTTGGACAGCATTATTAAACGGCTCGCCCGCAAACCCATCAACCAACTCAATTTGTGGTTTGGACAGATACCTGTTAAAAACATCCTCAAAAACAGACTCATTAGTCTGGGACTGAAAAACTTCAGGAAGAAGTTCAAACAGATTGGTTCGAGGATCTCTATAATCTGATTTGTTGGCCACTTGTAAACCTCATGTGTCTCATCACATCGTATTTATGAGGGGGTTACAAACGTCTAACCCGCGTACTTGTTATGCTTTTTAAGATTTTCTTCAGCTGGTAGCCATTGTAAATTTTCAGCAGTATGTAAACCGCTTATATTTTTTCCTTGTAATGGAATTATATGATCAACATGGTAACCCATTGGACAATAGTCGTAAAAGAATTGGATCGCCTCTTGATCAGCCCACGAGGGTGATCTCTGTATCTTGGCTGAGCGACGTTTTGCCGCACGTGCGTTTACTTTACCAGCATTGCGTTTACGATGGGAAGGACCATGTTCCTTCCAATATTTTCGATTATATTCCTTTAAGCGTTGCTTGTTGTTCTTCTTCCATTCCAAAACTGCATTTTTATTTGCTTTATTACGAATAGTGCAACACTCGACACAACCTCCGTCCACAACATAGCGTTCTGAAATATGATCTCGACAACATGATTTACCAGTGAAATATTTTTTAAGTCCTTGTTCTTTGGCTTCTTTTCTGGTGAGTTTCATGCAAATACTTATGCGCGTTCCCTAAAGAAATCGGCTTTTAGATAAATAAAGGTAGACACAAAAAAAGACCTTTGACTTGAGATCAAAGGTCTTTGGGGCGGTGGTATTTGGGACACCAACCGGTTTGAAAAACTGGTCTTTCACGGGTTCGACTCCCGTCCGCTCCACCAACTATACACAAGAATCGTTTATTTGGCGACTGACGATTCACTTTTTATGCGATCTGAGCATCGCAGGAGAGCGTTTGTTTTCAAATTCTTCTAGTATTTATAGTCGTAGGAATAAACCTTTCTATTATTTTGAGTTATTTTAAGGGTATTAAGAAGGTTCTTGCTGAAGAACATTCGTTGTCAAAGAAGTAACAATTAAAATGTCATCTACATCTACGTCTGGTTGGAACACTTCGTCTTCTCGCGCTTCAACCTGGAATAAGTCACCAAACTGGTTAGCAGGCAACGTAGGTACCAGTACAACTGAATCAATATCAGACGACAAATCGTCGTGTATTGCTGCGGCTAATTCTGTAAAAAAGAAGGTCTCGCCGAATTCCCATAGGTCAATGTTGAAGAATTCTTGAACGACATCTACGATTCGTGTTTTAATCTGATTGTTTGTTAGGGGCGTGAGTGGGTTTTTAATAACTTTAAATTCACCACGTAACTCTGCTTCAGCTTTAGTACCAAACAACAGACGAATTATACCAGTGCGAAGAACAACTGTATCAGAAATCATTTTATTAGTTAATAACTCACCATAGTCACTACGTAACTGTAGTGGTGTTGGCGCTGCTGGTTCAATCGATGTTACACCATTAATCCATAGTTTTAGTGATTCAACATAACCACGAGAGATAATAAAAATATCAATAATATTTGATGTTGCTGGATCAACCAGATTACGATCTACAGTATAATGGAACCAAGCAAAATTAAACGGCGTTGCTAGGGCAGTTGTCCGACTTGGGGCGATTAAATCATTAACATTTACGACTATGCTATCAATTGTTTTACAAAAGTTTGGAACACCATCAGTGTTATCGTCTTCAGGTATTACAGATAGACGATTGATATCTGGTAAACCATTTGCATCATTTTCTTGTTGTAAAATAACTAGCGATACATTACCAGGAAGGATTTGTCCAGAGGCTAACTCAGAAGACGAACAAGCATCTGTTGTATCATAATCAGGATTTACGTTAGCTTGCAACACGACTATTCGATCTTGCTCATTATTTAAAGCGTCAAATGTTACAATCTGATTACCGTTATTTGTATTCCAAAAACTTGAAGTTTGACTTTCGGCAACTAATCTTTGTGTTTTCCAAACCATAGTCCAACCAATTGTTGAATCAAATTCAACTTGAATGATACCTTCAGTAGCAAACTCGGACCACTCTGATGGTGAGCCACCCACAGGAGAGCCACCACCAAGAGGACTATTACCTGGCGTGGTTCCTAATGGTGAACCAAAATTCCCTGCAACTGCTTCAAAATATTTAATTGTTCCTGAATCACTAATACTAACAACCTCTCCAATCGCATAAGAAGTACCAGGAGATCCAGCATTCCAAAGTGAAGAGACAGGAGAGCCAACCTGAACAAGCCCAGGGGCATCGGCTTTTAATGGTAACCACAAAGGATCAGTATTTTGAGGAGGATCTGTAAGTACAAGATTATCATTACCTATACTCTGACCAGTTCGGAAATCCCACGAATCGTCTCGAACCGAATAAAATAAATGAACAGTTGTTGGACTTGACAACGATGCGTTTGTTAAAGCAGTTGCTAGTAAAGTTGTTTCAGCTGCTGTAAATTCTCGTCGAACATCATTGTAAGCAACACCTTCGGAATTTAATATGTTTGAAAAATCAGCGGTAGAGAGAATTGGTTCAATAAAACTACTGATAACAATACTAACTGACGTTGATACGTTTGCAAGAGTTAATGCCTCATCGATGTTATAATAAAGCAACAAATCATTACCAAAAATCTTTACGTTCTCATATGATTCGCTTGGATCATGCCATGCAATAAACTTGGAATCACCAGCAAATGTTCTGTTAACAGCTCTTAGTTTAGCGATCGTAGGATCTTGTAATAAGAATGTATTATAATCCTGACCATTAACCATTCGATCTTGTGTATAATAAACCGAAGGAGCGGTTCGACGGATGTGGTCGATTGTTTCTGTAGCTGACGCGTTTTGTAGCGTATTAATCAACGAGAACGTAAATGTTACGGTTTGGACATTACCATTTACATCTGTGTAGGTGAATGTCGCCACCTGACCTTGAATTGCATTTTGTGGAATAACTACTGGATCTGTTAGTGACGTTCGATTCCAAAAATCAAATGTACCAGAAGGTATCGTAGCAAATTCTCCATCACCAAAAATTATCCGAACACCATCTTGATCGAGTGTCTCAACTTCGAACTTACTTCGTGTCTCGGTCGTATTAAAAATAATATTTTGAGAAGTAGCTATATCAACTTCTTCCCATAAACCATCTGTAACAATTACTCCAGTATCTGAATCAACGTTATTCACCCAAATATCTGTATCATTAATACCAACGTTTGCAAGGGCAAATGTTTGGTTTGGAGTAACACCGTCAAATGAAGATGTTTGGCGACTAAGTCTTCCCTGCTTGACAAAGAACATGAAACCTGTAGTATCTGAACCATCACCAAGACCATCTGCCGCATGAGTAATCGACATAGACATACTTCGTTGAGGTCTACGTTCTTGAGGTCCAAATTCAGCTAACTCTTGAGGAACAACCTCCATGTCAATAGATTGTCCAGAAATAATTGTTGTAAATGACTGCACGCCCGCTATTGTTGGAATATTAATTAAATCATAAAGTTCAAATACAACATCTTGTACCTGAATACGCTCTTCAGGCGATACAGAACCAAATGGTTGTTGTAAAACACGATTAACAATTAGAAGAAACTGGTCTTTCCAATTGGCATTGTTACGGTCATTCCAACGAATACGTGTATTTGCAAGATTAATACCATTTGAGTCCGTGATTGCTTCTGTGGTTTGAATTGATTGTATTTTTGCGAGACCACGAGCTGGAATGTTTCGTGAAGCCTTATAAGAAATTAGTTTTGCTAGTCGTAACACAGACTCCTTTCGTTGAGCTGTTGTTAAGAAGTTTTCATGAGCATTTAAATCAAGCCGATATGCAAGAAGCTCAGCGGCATAAGCAAACAATTCAAGGAGAGCAATAAACTCACTTGATTCGATATAGTCATTAAAATCTTCAGGAAAGTACAGCTTCATATACTCAATCATACTTTCCTTGATTGTTACAAAATCAAATGCGGAGAAATTTACTTGTTGGAAAACTTCATAAGCTCTCTCCCATCCTTCTGCTTTACTAATTATTCTACTCATTATGTTGATTCAAATTCTATGTTAAGGTTCATTAATTCCACTGTATCTAATTCGATACAGTTTATTTGTATTTCAGCTGTTACTGCGTTCGCATCCACATTAGGAAGTACATTCAAGGAAAGTAATTCTACTCGAGGATCAAATTCAACAACCTCACGAAGCTCTGATTCCAGTTGTTCCAATGTTTCCTCATCTAGTGGCTCAAATACTAAATCAGGAATAATTGTACCAAATCGGGGCATCATTACTCTTTCACCACGACGTGTAAAGATATGATTAAGAAGATCTAATTTGATTAATTCAACATCATTTATCTTGAAAGAACCAGCGTTCTCAAATTCAAATGATGAAAATCCTCTATATAATCCGTTACGTGCCGTCAATTTGATGCTCCTTTCATGATATTTATCAAAGGTCCCCTGTGCTTATCTGCGCCAGTTTTTCCCTCGACTAATGTTGGTGATTTTATCATCTGTTTCGTCGCTTACTCCGTCAACTGCTGTAATTCTTCGTTGTTTACCAACATTAGCACTATTATAAGCAACTGTATCGGTTGAATCGTCGCGATCTGTATCAACTCTCGCCCACGGTTCGTGTTCTGGAATTCGATTTGTAAAGAACGCAAGGAAATCCGCCGCGTCTGAAGCGTCTGCTTCGTCCGCTTCCGTTGCTGATCCACCAGCATTTAAATTCACCGACGAACCATTAATATTTGTAACAGCGCCCGACGATATCTCCAAGACGGTTGTCGCCCTCAAGTGTGTTGAATCCCCATCAAGTTTTAACTCCGAACCGCTCTTAACATCTACATTAGAACCAGCCGTTACTGCTAAATCTTCAGTTGCTTTTAAATGAATATCTTTGATCGATTCGAATATCGTATTATTAGCCGATTTCGTTCGTAGGGCTGCTGATGTGTGTAGAGAAATATCATTCTCAGCTGTTATTCGAACTTCTTGACCTGATTTTAAATGTATACCGGCCTTTCCATACATACGAATTGATCGATCAGATGTAAAGTTAATGTCGTGAGCAGCGTGAGCACTAATCTTACCAGATGTGTAGATGTCGATATTTCCTTGTTCATCCATTTCAATCCAATTTTCGCCTCGAGCTGTTGACAGATAAATTCGTTCGTTTGTATCATCAAAAATAATCTGATGTCCACCAGTTGTTCGAACACGAACACGACAATTTTCTTGTCGATCATCCATAGACAGACCATGAAATCCGGGAGATACGATTGACGTAACTGTATTATCAAGATTACGGTCAGTTAAGCTCGTAAACTGAGTCGGTGCAAATCGACTTGTTTGATATCCTTGTCGACTACCAGTAAATTCTGTTCCATCTGGATTGTTACCTTTTTGTGGAAAGGCGGTTGTAGCTATATCGTCATCGTCTTCCACTTCCGAAAAAGCTGTAGCTGTTTGACCAAGTCCAATTCCTGAAACTTGAAAATCAGCTCCTCGAGATTGAAATTCAAAATTATCACCTTCATGATCAGCGTCAAACGCTTTACGTAAATTTGTATGAAGTGGTTCAATTATATCTTCGACAGTTGAAATTGGTCCAACTGGTGTTTCGTCATCTGGTAAAGGATCGCCGTCTTTATATGTGAAACGACCGTGAGGCATTGTATGGGTAGCAAGTTGTGTATGTAAGCATCCCATCCAAATACGTGTTTGAGGATTGCCATCAATACACATTATCAAAACTTGTGATCCAAGTTTGGGAATCGCCCACATACCATAAGCAACAGGTCCGGTAACAGCTGAATCATCTTTACCACGTGTACCTGCATTAACTGTCCCACCAAACGGAGTTGCATACGCTGCCCAAGGTATATCAGTAACGATTGTATCTCTTGGATCATTTAGTCCTGCGCAGAAGGCTCGAACTCTTCCCATTTGTTGTGGATCATTTGTATCAACAACTATACCAATCGTTACACCAGTAAATCCCCGATCATCAGCAAAAGTTGATTGTCTTAATTTACGTGGCATTAATTTCTAATCCTTATTGGATTGCCGTTGTCATCATAGGTCGTGTAAACATTCGTGTTTGCTTTCTTTGTGTTTACTTCAGTTTTACCTTCATCAGCACCACCAGCAGTAGAATCATCTTCTTCTTTCTTAGGTTCCTCGTCACCACAAGCACTAATATCTGTTTTTTGCTTATTAAGTAAAAGGGATTCTTGTGGTAAACTAAGAAGATGTAAGTCTTGAGTAAACTGACCATCACTAAATTTGTGATCAATTCCATAAATGTAATAAAAACCATCATACCAAAATTTCGTTCTTTGAAATGTTGATATAGATGATGGTGTATCAGAAGTTAATGGCATATAAATATTAACTTTTGCAAGTGCTGGCATGAATTCATGATTTTGCATTATTCTAGAAAAATCACCTTCATCATCTCCCGTATTTTCTTTTCGTTGTGTGTCACTTGGCTTACGATTCGTTTGACTCATTAAATAAGGATTACCATGAATTGTCGCTACAGCTTCAACGCTCTCAAGGGCTGCATGGCGCGATAACATTGCATGATATTGTGTTGAATCTGCTGCGCCAGGAACATTCTTTTGGAATACGTTATTAATATTTGTTGCTGGGAAAATAGGTGTTCTTGAACGAGCAATAATATTTGCTCGGTTATTTTCTGTTCCGACAATCACGGTTGCGTTCGACTCTTTGTAAACAGTACCAGAAAGTTGACTTGTTCCTGAACCTATGGTATTTGTTGATGAAATTGTTTGAAGAAACGCTAATCCCATATCCATTTTTAAATCAAAATTAATTATATCAATATTTTTTCCAGTGAAGAAAAAATCAAAAGTAATTAAGTTATCTTTAATCCTTTGTTTTGTTATTGTGTCATTTGCTTTTGATGGGTCACTATCTGTTCCACGCAACACATCTTCGATAGTTTTATTAGTTAATTCAGCATGGCGTCGAATCCTGTAAATAACAGCAATGATATCTTTTTTAGATGTTTTTTTGCCGATTGGGTTAATAGTATTCTTACCAACCATTGAGATTTCGGAATGAATTTTCCAACTATATTTCTGACCAGCACTAATATTAGGAATTGGATCTCCTTGTGTTCTATCTTTCTGGACCTTAGTACATCGATCCATAATATGACGAATAGCCCCCTCAACAGTCGCCTTGGGTAAAAATTTCAAAACTCCTTGACGAAAATGTGCAAGAGCTAGCTCCTTTTCCTGGTCATTCAGCCCATCTACAATATAGTCGGGATCATTGTATGGATCCTCAGGTATAATAGCATATTGTACTTCTCGAAATTCTTCCAAATCCACATCAGTAAACTCCGCATATACTTCTTTCAATTTTTTAATAACACATATTCTATTTTTTCTTGAGTTACCATTCATGCGTTGTTCAAACACAGCAAACGTATCTTTAAGAGTTTCTTTTACACTAACATTGATTGTTTGAGCGACTTGACTAAACTGTGGAAAGCGTGCTGCACCATTTGATAGTCCCGCAAAAGCTATTTCATAGACTCCACCAGAATTATCAAACGTCCCAGTTACGTTATACATCATAAACTCAAGAGGAAGTAAATCCATAATATAATCAGATTCACGATCGCCACCTAGGGTATCACGGTGACCAACAAAAATCGTTTTAAGTAACCAAATAACACCCGTTGGATCTGATCTTAAAATATCGCAAGCACTATTAAGAGCATTTAGAAAATTAACACCTCGGGGTTCTTCAATAGTCATCGTGCCCTCAACCGCAATTGATGTAAACTTATCATTCTGTACTGTTGAGGCAGCAGTTGTAGAAAACCAACTGACATCTCTAATAACATAAGATGTATCAATCATGCCATTAAGAATAACGACATAACTTCCTACCCTTGTTTGATCAGGCTTGCCTGTGGCTTCATCGTTGATATCTACGTCACGAATTCGTTGACTTTCGTCATCAATTAGTACAGCTCGAGCACTAAATTCTCGGAATGCGCTGTGAGCGTTACTTCTTCGAACATATTGCGCAGCAGCATCATTATCACATGCAATAAGAATATGGTGATAAGAATAAGAACGATATTTGTTAAGTATATTTTGTGGAGTTGACATATTATTTTAAATTATTTTTAGGATCGAGAATTGTTTGGCACGCCCCCTGTTGGTCTATTTAGCATGTCAAAAAATACCCTATCAGGTGTTGGTAACCGAATTTCTGTACCTGCTCGAAGCTCTAAATTTATATCCGCAACGTTGTTAAATTGCAGCACAATCCAAGATAACTCCGATTTATCATACACATCTCTAGCGATTATATCCGCTCGACGATCTTGACGGTTAGTAATTGTATGAAACAAGTCGTCATCATCGGCTAACATAACGAGTCGATTCCACCACCCAAGTCGTCTCGGGTGAGTTGTAGTTGTTCCACCTTGTACATACCTTGAATTTCGTTTATTTACTGATGATGTAGCCATTAAAAGTTCTCCAATTTACCTTGTTTATATGCCTTCAAATCAAAATTAGCAAATTCTCTCGGTGAGTGTGTTTCCAGTAATACCATATCGACAGTCATAATTGTTGGGAATGGAACACCACTCTCAATAACCGTATCACCAAAATTTCTCTGAACTGTATCAATATAATCTGTATCACTAGGATATGGAATGCTAATTTGTTGTAACACAACTGGTATATTATGAATATTTGTTGCTCGTTCACGAGCGAGAACACCTGATTTTTGTGCGTCAGGACCTGTTTTGGAAAACCTAGCTACGTTAGACCTTCTCCGTTCTGCGTCAGTAACTGAAGCACCAGCAGGATTATTCGCTGTATCTCGTCCACCAATTGCGTACGCCGTTAATGCTAAAACATCAGGTGGAGCTCCTACCAAAGATGTGTTATTTATACCAAAGTATGGCATTGCCCAGCTTCGCATAAGGTTTAAACGGTAAAGATTTTTTGATGCCTCTTCACGTGATCGTGAAACTAGTCGAATGTTGTTAATATTATAGATACGTGAAGACGTATTACCATAAACATGAATACCGCCTGGCATGTGGACGGGCTCCAACGTCTTATAATTAACGTTCCGTGTCTCAGTAATTTCTGGTGTTACATCGAATGCAACAACTGTGTTTGTGACTTGTGATCGTAATTTTACTTTATATTGATTGAACGCCATCCGTTTCCATACCATCTACGAGCAACTTAATTAACGTTCTGGAATCACTCTCATCCAGACCCGTCATTGCTCTAAACGCGGCAACATCACCTTTCATAGCTGCCTCGCGTGCCCTTGTTGCACTAATTCCCTTAATATCGCTATTATCAGCGTCTGGGTCTCTGTACAACACTTCGGATTGGTATTTGTTCATTATTTGTTCACCAAAAATTCGTCCTACCATCCCTTTATAATTGTCACCTCTATCTGCCCCAGCTACTCCGCCAACTGGCACGAGTTTCTCTGTTTCAGCGAGGTCTGCAACCGCTTCGTAAGGATTCTTGTAAACTTCGTAACGCATCTCCGGAAACATTTTCTCTAAATAAGCCTTACGAACCTGACCTGTTAGAGGGTTCTTTGGACCGTATTTGCCTGAATCAATGATTAATACTACCGGTTGCGCATCTAGTTTTTCACCTAGTGTAACAAGTTTATCAATAACTAGCTTATGGCCGCGATGTGGGGGGTTAAACCGTCCCGGTGCTATGACAATTGGAGTATGCTCCGAGAAGTCCTTTACCTTATCTGCCTCTTCTATAAACTTAGCTAATTTGTTCACTATGTGTCCTCACTTGATGGTATTTATCAACGTTGCCTTTGGTGTGAAAACGCGTATAATCCCATAGTTAGGAGAAAAAATAAACAATGCCCTATAAAAATAAGAATAGGGGCACAGAAAAACCTCCAATCGTACAGTGGCTGAACAAAAAAACAGATCGCTATGAGAAGATTGAGCGCGCAACTGGTGAAGTTGTGTCTGAAAAGGTTACGCCTGGCCCATACAAAAATTTTGAGTTAGTTAAGCGTCGTCCACGCCGCAGAACGGTGAAGTTGCCCGTCAAAAAGCCAACAAAAACCACACAAAAGAAGATATCTAAAGCTGTGAAGGCTGTGAAGAAAACTACTAAGAAGAAGACAAAAAAGAAGAAAAAGAAGAAGATAGTAGTTAAGAAAAAGCGGAAAGTTAACTATCTAAACAACAAAGACTTACTTGCTGAAGTTATAATGAGCAAAGAGCAAGATCAGATGACCGATAAACTAGCAAGAATGTTAATGATGCTTTGTGCTCGTTATGGTCGTAGAGCTAATTTTGCCAATTACACGTATAACGAAGACATGCAAGCATATGCTATGATGATGTTGGTTCGAACGTGGCGATCTTTTAAACCAGAGAAGAGTAATAATCCTTTTGCGTTCTTTACCCAATGTGTTAAGAACTCCTTTATTCAATTCCTTAATCAAGAAAAGCGTCACAGAAATTTACGTGATGAATTGATGGTAGATAAAGGATTAAATCCATCGTATACTTACCAACTTGAGCACGAACAAAGAAATCAAGAACGAAAAAGGATGTTACACGAGGAAAGAGAAAACCCTCTTACTGCACCCAGAGAAATAAAAAAAGACGACGCTCTCGTCGAATACTAAAACAATAATAAAAGGTATTCGCTATGTTAAAGAAAGCTGGTGTATGCACAGACATACACTTTGGAAAAAAATCTAACGATAGAACACACAATGAAGATTGCATTGCGTTTCTCAAGTGGTTTAGGGATCAAGTTAAAGCTGATCCAGAAATCGATCATGTTATGTTTCTTGGAGATTGGAATGAAAATCGTTCTGCTCTCAATATTGAAACATTAAACTACTCCTATAGAGGTGCAAAGATTCTTGATAGCATCGGCTTACCGGTATTCTTTATTATTGGTAACCATGATTTGTACCGTCGACACACGCGCGACATACATTCAGTAATTCCTTATCAAGAATTGGATAACTTTCGTATTATTACAGAACCTGAAGTTGTTCCTGAAATAGGCAATGGCGGAGCGTTGGTGTGTCCTTACCTCTTTCATCATGAATATCCTGACCTAAAACAATATCTCAATCTAGAAACATGGTGGGGGCATTTTGAATTTAAGGGATTTGTCATTACGGGGTATGCAATTACAATGCCATCAGGACCAGATCCTCTCGATTATAAAGGTCCAAAACATATATTTTCGGGTCATTTTCATAAACGACAAGCACACGAACAAGTCATCTATATAGGTAATACTTTTCCAATGGATTTCGGTGATGCTGGTGATGTAGATCGGGGTATGATTACACATGATCACAGGATTGATGAAACAACATTTTATAATTGGCCTAACTGTCCAAAATATATAAAGACTACCCTAACCGATTTACTTGATAAGACCGTTGAATTACGGCCCGAAGCTCGCGTAAAATGCATTATAGATGTTCCTATAACTTTCGAAGAAAGTACGGAGCTTCGAACTGCATTTATGGAGCGCTATAAACTAAGAGAGTTCACACTTGAAGAATCTCGAGAAATTAAAAGCGCTTTATCAGATACAGAAACAAACGTTGACTGGGATAATACTAAACTAAAAGGAGTCAATGAGCTTGTTGTAGAAATGTTACAGAACATTGAAACAGATCATATCAAAAGCGAACTCCTTGTTGAAATTTATCACGATCTTCATACGTAATAAAAATAATTTTAAGGCTCCAAAAGTTTGATTAAGTTTACGTTATTATCAATTAAAAACTTCCTGTCGTATGGTGCAGATCCTACAATATTGCCTTTAGATCGCCCTGGGACAACTTTGATTCTGGGTGAGGATCTCGATAACACCGCGAACGGAGCTGGCGCTAATGGAGTTGGTAAAACTGTCATCATTAATGCACTTGCATACGGTATATACGATAAGGCCGTGTCGAATATTTCCAAAGACAATCTCGTTAATAACATTAACAAAAAACACATGGAAGTAATTGTTGAGTTCGAGAAAAGCGGCAACAAATATCGAATACGACGAGTACGAAAAGCAAAAAGTTATGCTGCTGGAAACTACGTTGAACTATTTGAAAATGATATTGACATCACTCCTGATAGCGTCGCAAATACAAACAGATTAATAGAAACAATTATTGGATTACCATATGAATTATTTGTAAGAATTGTCGTCTTCTCTGCAACACATATCCCATTCTTAGATCTACCTGTTCGCAGCCAGAATGGCCCTAATCAAACTGATATTATCGAAGAGTTATTCGATCTTAAAACACTATCCGAAAAATCTGCGATTCTTCAAGAACAACGCAAAGAAGTCGAAACCAATTTAGAAAACCACAAAGATCGTGTAAAGCTTCTCGAACAAGAATTCGAAAGACACAAGAAACAACTCGAGTCTGCTAAACAACGTGTAATCAATTGGGAGCAAGAAAACGAACAAGAAGTTGATCGTCTACGTAAGAAACTAGATCGAGTACAACAACTAGATGTTGAAGGTCAACACGCTCTACAAGAACAGTTAACAGCTGCTGAAGAAGAAGTTGCAGAAGCTGTGAGTCGGTTAACTGAAATTAAAAAGCAAATTAAGATAGCCGAATCAGATTTAAAACAAGCGGAAGAAGAACTCGAACAACTTATAGACGAAAAATGTCCATACTGTTCACAACAATATAGTGATAGTGAAAGTAAAATTAAAGAAACCAAAAAAACGATTCAGGCAACTAATAGTTCTATCACACAGTTAAAAGAACAAGAAAAAGAAATTCATAATCTCGTATCACGTCTCGAAAAGGAACGTGAAAAACTAAACAAAAAGATTACAGTTACAGATATTAAAGAGTTGATGGAGATCGTAAACAAACGTCATGATTTTGAACGTCGGATCTCTGAACTTGAAAATGCTGTTAATCCTTATCTTGAACCTTTAGATGAACTAGAGGCAGTTAAGCTCGAAGATATTAACTACGACAAGATTAACGAACTAACAGAGCGTGTAGAACATATGAGATTTTTATATAAGATTTTAACAAAGAAAGATAGTTTTGTTCGTAAGGTACTGCTTAATAAAAACCTACCGTTCCTAAATCAACGTCTACAAGAATACTTAACAAATCTTGGTCTCTCTCATCAGGTTGAATTTACGCATGAAATGACAGCATCAATTACTCAGTTTGGACGTGAGATGGATTTCGGTAATCTTTCGAATGGGCAGCGAGCTCGTGTGAACCTTGCCTTATCGTTTGCTTTCAGGGATGTTTTACAGAACTTACATGACTTTATTAATATATGCATGCTGGATGAAGTATTAGATGTGGGTCTCGATGGTCCTGGCGTAACTGCGGCTGCAAGAATGCTAAAACGAAAGGCTAGAGATGAGAGTTTATCACTATATATTATAAGTCACAGAGACGAAATAGATAGCGCATTTGACAACACAATGATGGTTCAAATGAGCGAAGGATTTAGCACAATTTCGGAGGAATGATGAAACACGTTTGCGGATTACAAGGGTTTGACTCAATGTTAGGTGATACATGCGATGCATGTCATCAGCCATTGGAAGATATTTTGATCGGTTTCGGTGAAAATCCTTATAAAAAAGAAATAGTTGAAGCACTTTCTCGGGAAATTGTTAACTCTATAGACAAAGAAATTATGGCAGAAATACGTGAAAAATCATGGGACGATTGGGTAGAAAATCCAGTGTTTATACCTGTTGACCCAAACAAGATTTCATTGTACGATTCTAGGCATCAAACTGATGAAACTAGGAGTATTGAAATGAGTGAGGAAAACTTGATTCCAACTGACGAGATGACAGGGATCGTTGAGAACCCAACTCAGACCGTTCGAGAATTTCTTAACAAACTTGAGACTTTTCTCGACGAAACCCTCGACGACAGTTCGCGCGGAAACGTGTTCATGGCTGAAAATGGTGATGGAGTTTCATTGAATATTGTCGTTGGTGCTGCATTTGCAGACAACACTGACGGTGAAGAAATCAATCAAATCAACATTTCCGTTTTACCTACTGACCGATCAGTACTTGGTTCAGAAGGTGTCAGCATGAGCAACGAAGACGCTGACTTCGAAGACGAGGATTACGATGAGGATTATGAGGACGACGAAGTCGACTTCGGTGGCCTCCCTCTTTAATCAGGAACCTTAAAAAATGCAACAAAAAGAACAACCTATTGAAATAGGGGAATTAATAAAACAAGCCAAAGAGCTTAATTGCAGCATTAGCCTTAATTTTGCTCCACATGTTCATCACGAGACAGTTGAGGCTGATGGTGTTTTTATCGCCAATTTTATGCCTATTGAATGTTGTTCATCGTCAGTCAAATCCATTTGGGGATATTGGAGTGAAGGTTATCGGCTCTCCGGTGGAACCACTTTAAGACTCTTCAAAATAGAAGAACCTCGTTCAGCTCGGAAAGAAGAACCTGAACAGATAAGCGATTGTGAATTTGCTCAACTTGAATGGTACGAGGAAAAATACTCAGATACTCTGCTTGCAGGATGTAATGGATTATCCGAAGAAGACTTTCGCCCACTTAAAGAAGATGAAGATTACACACTTGAACTCTCTGATGTAGATCAACAAGCCCTTGATAATGTTCTTGTCGATTTACTAGACAATCATGGTGTTGATGGTCGCTCTGTTATGGATGAAATGATTGAGCATGAAAAGAAAATCGATCTTTTTGATGCATACGATCGAGCAAAAAAAGATCTAGAAGAATGATCCTACGTCCATTACATGATAAAGTTATTGTCAAACAACGTGATGTTGAGGAAGTATCTCTGGGTGGAATTCTCATTGCTGGTAAAACCGAAAAACCACTAAAGGGCGACGTCGTCGCGGTTGGCCCCGGTCGCTACCTTGGTGATGTTTTTATCAAGACGACTCTAAAGATTGGAGACGTAGTCATATTTGGAAACAACACTGGTGAAGAATTAGACGAGGATACGTTAAATCCCATATCATTGATTGTTATGAGAGAACGAGAAATTTTGGCAGTTATCGATGAGTAGTAACGAAGCAGCACAAAAAACAATGCACGATGTTTTCGTTGAACAAATTAATGAAGCATTAGACGATATAGACGTTATTGAAGACTTTCACGTCGATGATGTTGATTCTGATGCGGATTTAGTTGACATCGTTATCAGAGGTCGCCTCAAAAGCAATCTCGAAAAACGATATAGAAAAGAAAAAGAAGATCTTACCTCTGATTACGACAGAGCTATGAGAGGAATAAGCCCATGCGACATACAATTACCGATTTCGAGTTCGGACAACTAAAAAACTTTTTTGATCAAAACGACCTTTACGGTGGAGCAAGTTTTCTCGATAAACTGCTAACCGACTGGATGGAAGATTTGTATAAGAAAGATTATAACGGTGAAGTGTTATATCATGTACCGTTTGAATGCGGTGACGGTATCACAATGGAACATAATCCAAACGATACAAACACCAAACCTATCCTTCAATTAGAACGCGAAACAGTTGATTGGGACGACTACGCCAAGGTAGTCACCGAGTTGTTAGAACGAATTCGTGTTCTTGAAAAAATGCATACCGAAATAGGTGGTCATATTCCGACAATCATCTCAACAAAAGAACAATACGAAGAGATGAAACCAAAAATGGACAAAGAAGAGAGAGTTCTTGTTCATACAACATTTGATAAGGCTTTGAATGTATTATGAATGAGCCATATACACTAGACGAATTAAAAAAACGGTTCCAAGAACAAGGACTTGATCACTTCGTTTCATGTATTGAGTTCGATGACACTGATTTTGAATCGTTACGTGTAATAATTACTCTTGAATTAACTAAACCAGTGTCTGTAGAAGAAAACACTTCCGAAGATCGGTTTAATAGAGCGATGGAACTATTAGATGCCAAGTAGATCAAAAACAAAAGGCAACAAATTCGAAAACGATATGTGTAAAATCCTTAACCGTCTGTATGAGACGGAAGAGTTTTCCCGTACACCGAATTCTGGTGCCATGATGGGTCGGTCGAATTGGGCTAAGAAACAAGGTCTCTCAGAAAACGTGAAACGTACTTTAGGATCAGATATTATTGTTCCTGAATGGTTTCCATTTTCTGTAGAATGCAAACACTACGCTGACACCCCAACATACGAAGCTATCATAAAAGAACCAGGTGATAAGATGTTGGATCATTGGTTAGGCGAAGCCTTATTTGATGCAGGAAACTTAAACCTTCATCCAATGTTAATATTCAAGACGAATCATAAAGGAACTCATGTAGTCCTACCAGCCTACTTCCTCGAAACTATAAACCCTAATTATTATGTAAAATATGGGGCATTTATAATTGTAGGTTTAGACGTCCTTGAAAAAAATGCACAACAGCTTAAAGAGGCTGCTCTTTCGGAAGAGTTTGATCATAAACGAATTATGTTTATGGTATGTAACCACGCCCTTAAACTTGTTATATTGCTTGAAAGGTAAGACCCAACTTTTCCCATCATAAATTCTTTGCAATAATTTGAAGATTGAAACCGTAGTAAATCAGTAAAGAATTATTGAAAGTGAAATTGCGGTACCGAAGGGAACGCAATTTACGAAGTAATCGTCGACTTCTAACCACTGTTTCCGTATACTTATCTTCATGACTAATTCTATTATGGACGCGTGGTCTATCCCTGAATTTACACCTCGTCCAATACAAACAACAGCACTTGAGTGGATTGAAGAACAATATCCCAACACAAAGTATTTCTTCGTACAAGCACCTGTTGGTTCAGGCAAATCTCTTATTGGTATGACAGCGGCTAAGTGGATATCTGGACAGAGCAACTTATCTGGCCGTTCATATATCCTAACACCTCAACGGATCCTTCAGCGACAATATGAACAATCATTTGAAGGCCAAATAGCATCTTTATATGGTAAAAGCAACTATCCATGCACCAGTCGAAATACCACTTGCGATATTGGTGGTGTATTAAAACCACCCTGCAAACCATGCCCATATCGCTCTGCAAAAGGACGAGCGCGTGATTATAGCAACACAGTTCTTAATTACAACATTGCTTTACTAGCATTCAAATACACACAAATTTTTGCACCTCGACCATTAGTTGTTTTAGACGAATGCCATACAGCCGAAGAATATCTTACAGAAATTGACGCGGCGATAATATCTTCCGGCCGTGCAAAAAAGTTTGGAGTTAAGTGGGTGCATCACGATCAATTAAAACAAGCATATGATTGGACAAATCTTATGTATCTCCCAAAGGCAGATCAATATCTTCGTGAACTTGAAAACGAGCTTGCACATCTACTCGATAATGATTACGCTGAACCAACAGATGTAGAGTTAAAAAAATTACGTGATTTAAATAAGACGCAAGAACATGTGGACTCAATTAGAGAAATAACATTAAACTCTCTTGGAGATGTAGAACGACTTTTTGTTTACGTTCACGATAAAGAAACAAAGAAGTTTAAACGACTTAATGGTGGGTTCAATTTCAACCGCATACTAAAACCGTACGGTGAAAAGTTTTTGTTTATGTCTTCGACAATTCTAAACTACAGAGGACTTTGTCGAGACCTTAGTATTGATCCAGATGAGTCTGCTTACATAGATTTAACATCAGAATTCGAACCCGAAAAACGTCCTGTGTTCTTTATGCCACAAATGAAAATGAATGCATCATGGAAGAAACCGGAAAACAGTATGAATCGAACAAGGATGGTTGATAAGGTTCTCGAAGTTCTAGAAATGCATAAAGACGACAGCGGGATTATCCACACTGGAAATTTTGCTATTGCGAGATGGCTTGTTGAAGAGATTGGTTATGGTGCACCACAAAAAATTTACCACCATAATCCAGAATCTGGCGATGACCGTAACTCGATTATTGATGCATTTCAGGCGGACCCAAATCCTAGCGTATTGATCTCCCCAAGCTGCACACAAGGACTGGATTTGAAAGATGATCTAGCGCGATTTGCGATCATTGCCAAGGTTCCGTTCGGATTCCTCGGCGATCAGTGGATTAAACGCCGTATGGAGCTGTCCAAAGAGTGGTATCAGCGTAGGGCTATGATTGACGTTATACAAGGCGCTGGACGCGTTGTCAGATCAAAAGAAGACTGGGGAAATACGTATATTCTCGATGAATCCTTCCGATATTTATTCATGAACGCGCAGGATTCTGTGCCAAAATGGTGGAAAGACGCATATAGAGTGATGTAAAAGCGTTGACTTTTGGGTCAAAGATGCGATAATGACCCTATGAAGAACTTCCACATTCAGACAGTAGTTATGGACGCCGTTTCAACGGTTTTTCGTGTGTGGGTCAATAAGGATCTGCGCTGCGTTGAGTTTCGTGGTCCGAATTATCAGAGCTGGAAAGGCGACGGCTCAAATTGGGCTGAGCGTCTTCACGATTCTCTTGTGGGATGGCATTCTTGTGTTTTGCACACAGACGACACGTTGACTGTTCTTCCTAATCATCCTGATCATGCTTCTGTTTTGAAGCTTTGGGAGGCTGCACAATGTGGTTAGTAGGATTAATGTTTGGTGCGCTTATGATCTTTATCGGATTAGGAGTCTTCCTGTTTATACTGGAGGTCGTGGTTGAGTTTCTAAGAGATGTTGGAATGAGCACTGGTTGGGCTCTTCTCGGATCAATGACTATTATAGCTGTTGCTGCTATTTTCATAGCACTTTTTTGTGAAGCAATTAGGAGAAAATTGTGATATTAGGTGTTATGATTGTTGCATTCGTTGGGTTTATACTGTTTGGGTTGCTCATGTTTACGATGGAATTTTTTGTTGACCTCCTTACTGTTTGGGGCGTCGGGGTTGGCATGTCAATGTACTTGGCATTTCTCGTTTGTCTCTCCATCTGGTTTATCATAGCAGCGATATATGATATTAATACACGAGATAATTATTTTGATTAATAATTAGGATAAGGATTATTTTTCTCGGACTCTAATCGTTTGTCAATGAAGGATGATACAATTGTCCGTTCTGCGAATGACATATTCATTGCCTCTGTATACGACAACGCACCACGCATGAAATATATCAACTGTATTACAGAGTCGATTAAGCGTTCGCTTTCACGCTGAAGACCTGCGAACATCTTTTGGATGTCTTCGGTAGTTCCTGTCTTCAGCGTTATGTAAAAAAAGATACAGGGTTTATCGGAACGAAAACAGACATTTCCTTCTCACAATCCTTGCACTCAACAACAAATGTTGGATCAAGCCCCCAATCACTCAATTCAGCAACCTTATCACTAATTTGACGAACAGCACCTACACGAATTGTTTTGAGCCACTCCTTGATATCTTCCTTTTCGTCATGCTCATCAACATCACGAATCATTTCTGCGATTGAGTCGATGAGTTGAATTCCGAGACTTTCAAATTCCGCATCTGTTTCAAGATCTTTGCCGAAATGCTCATACAACCTCACTGTTGCAAGAAACTTTGGTGGATGAATTCGAACTACTTGTCCACCATCGAGTGTTATTTGATATTTTGACAACTGTGTTGGATCTATAGGCTTCGTTCCTTGAATGATTGGACGAAGAGGAACACTATACTTGTGTTCAGTTGCCTCATCACAATCATGTGTAGCAACTAACTCGAAATCCGGTCCGTAAGATATTAATCGCAAACACATTAATATAAAATCAACATCCTTTGCAAGCAACTCTTCGGGTTTAGTAACATCTAATAAACAACACCGGAGCACATCTATTACTGCATCACCCGATAGAAGTTTGTCGGGTGATTTTAAGTGCAACTCGTCAACAGCGTTCATTGGATAAATCATTACTTCACCATTTTTTACACTATCGTCTAGCTCCCCATGTTCATAAAAAAGTCCACCGGAAGGAATACGGAATTTCTCACCTGGAATATTTACCTTTTCAAGAAGGGGGTTTTTTCTTAACTCTGTCATTATAACTCCTATGTCCTTTGTGGCTAATATTTATGGCTGGAAACCACGGCGTTTCGGGTCAAGGACCTGCCCATAAATATACAAATAAGTGCATATTGGAGTACATGAATGGCTTTTAACGAATTTAAACAACTAATAACAGACCATGGGTTTTTGCGAACTATTGGGCTCGAGATAGCTAAGGGAATAGCAGAAGGTGGCAATTCATCATCGTTTAGTTCGTTTAATCCTACTGGCCAACAGACTGGGCGTGCAGGCGGTCGAGGTCTATCAGGAGATACATCTCCGAAAGAAGTTCGAAAAGCCCAACTAGATGAAATAAAAGCTAGGCAGAAACACAGCAAATACACAAACCAATTAGTAAAAACATTTGAGAAATTAAACAAAGAATTACTAAAAGGCGACAAGGACATGAACGCCGCCCGACGTAAAACAGTTGCATATACTCAAACGTTTGAGAGTGAGTGGGGCAAAGCAATGGAAAAGGTTTTTTCTAGTAAGCGTGCTGAAGACAAATTAGTCAAACGACTGAATGCAAAGCTCGAAGAGAATGTTGGATCGATGGATGATGTTCTTAAAATACAACGCCGCCATCAAATATTAGGAGAGCGAATCGCTAGAAGTGAAGGCATTATTTCACAACACACTATTGATGCACACAAAAAATATTCAGTAGCATTATCCGAATCTATGGAAGGGATAGACACTTTCGGTGAATCCTTTGTCCGCACCGCCAAATCCACAATCCGTGCGTTCTTCAGTTATGAGTCAGCAATTGTACAGCTTACGCGCGCCACAAAAATACTATACCAAGATTACAAACTACAGATAAAAACTGGTAGTCGATTTGAAAATGTTTTTAAACAGCAGTGGGACGCAATATTTGCTGGTGTTGATCCGAGTGCTATGACGGAGCTGATGGCTCAGTCTCGACAAGCAGGATTGACGTTTGGAAGTCTTGACGAATACATGGAGGTTACCAAACAACAGCAGGAAAAATACTACAATCAAATAGGTGATTTAACAGAGTCTATGCGGTTTGGCACCACAATGTTTCACATACTCGGTAAATCTGGTATTAAACCGTCAGCAGTAGCAATGGATTCCTTAGGCAATACTTTTCGTGTAATGAATAAAATTGTCGGCACCACATCTGAACAATTTAATCAAATGCTCGAACAAGTGACTGCTGATGAAGACGTTCAAAATCGTCTTAGAACAGCGAAAGCATCGGAGCGCCAAGGAATTATTGCTGGTATCGTTCAACAAATTAAACTGAATGTTGCAATGGGATTAACCGCTGAGCAAGCCCAAGGAGCTGCACTTGCAATGGGTAAGATTGCAGGTGGTGGTGCTAAGGAACGATTTAAGCGAGCCGCTCAAATTCAAATGGCGTTTGGTGCGCTGGGAGTTGAAGGTGGAGCAAGAGCAGCAGAGTTAGTAAGAAAAGGCAAGGCTCGAATGAGTCCTGACGAAATTACAGAGCTTGAAAAGCTAGGAACCAAATTTACAGCAGTGGCAACAGCAGCGCAAGCAGGTTCTTTTCAAGGTGAATTTGTCAGAGACACTTTGCTTGAAAAGGGAAATCTGGAAGAATTCTTCGGAGCCACCAGTCCACTTAACAAACAATTAGCTGAAGGATTAGAAGCTAACAAAGATGTTCTCGAGGATATTCTTCAAGCAATAAAAGATGGTCCTTCTGGCTTTGAAAAAATGATGATGACTTTTGATAAAACTACTTCTGGACTTACCACCGGGCTCGGTGGATTAGCTGCTGGTACAATAGCCTTATCAGGAGCCCTTTATACCACAGGAGCAGTTGCTAGTCGTCTTGGTATAGGCGCTGGTATGGGTTCGGCTGGGTTGGGTGCGGGAATGAAAGCTGGTGGTAAATTTGTCGGTAAAGCTGCCGGCGGAATTGGTGCTACTGTAATGGTGGGCAAGGACCTATATGACCTTTCACAAGGAGATACGTCAAAAGCTAATACAGGTGCTTTAATCGGCTCGGTCATCGGTGGTGCAGTCGGATTATTGGGTGGTCCCATGGGTGTAGCGATAGGCGTCGGCGTCGGTAACATGGTGGGTGAAGCTATTGGCGGTCACTTTGACTCCAAGGAGGCAACCGAAGGTGGATCAGTCACGTCAAACACAGCGGAATTGTTAGACCCAACAAATAGAACAGCCGTAGCATCCGAACACGCGAATGAGTTACTAGCTCAAAATAACGAATATCAAAAACTTAGCATTGAACAACAAGCTGGCATGATAACAGATCAAAGAGCGAAAGATAGGTTAGCAGCATTGCAAAATTCAGGTCAATTCCAATACACAGTTGACAGTTGATGTATAAACGGTCTACCCAATCTCCGCCTGTATAAATACGATAATCGGATATCGGAGATAAAATAACGTGGCATCAGCAAAATTTACTGACTACTATAAGATAGTACAGCCCTCACCGGAGGCTACAAGAGTCACAGACAGTCAGTCTATGACGGACGCCGGTATATACGGCAACTATTCTTGGTACCAAAGACTAATTCAGGGATCTGGATCCCGCATGACACGTTACCGTGAGTATGATCTCATGGACAATGATGTCGATGTAGCTCGCGCACTCGACACGATTGCAGAAGAATTGACAGGAAATGATGAGGCCACTGAATCGTGTCTTCTCATGGACGTTGTCGCCGATGACAGTTCGGAGATCTCCGATACCGAAGTCCTTACTGTCAAAGCCGCTCTTCGTCACTGGATTGAGATACACGATTGGGATTCCAAACTCTTTAAAATTGCTCGTATGACGGTTAAGTATGGTGATTGCTTCTTCCGTAAACAGAAAGATCAAGCAGGGTGGGATTTTATTCATCCAAAACATGTTGTCGGTGCTATTGTTGATAAAGAAAATATTCATAAAATTCTTGGTTGGCAAATTCGACAAGATACGAAAGAGGCCAGAGCAACGTATGGTGTTCCTTTAACATCAAGCAGCGCTCAAGATTATACAGAAGTAATTCCTGCTAGAGAAATCGTTCGCTTCTCTTTAAATGACGATATGTCGGACACAGCTCCTTTTGGCGAGTCTGTTCTTAGTCCAGTTTATCGTTCATTCAAACAAAAAGAACTATTAGAAGATTCAGTCGTTATCTATCGTATTCAACGAGCGCCAGAACGCAGAGTCTTCTATATTGATGTTGGTAAGATGCCACCACAGCGTTCGAAACAATATCTAGAACAGATCAAGAACGAAATTAAACAGAAGAAGGTACCTACGATTAATGGTGGTACTGATACAATTGATTCTGTTTACAATCCACAATCGATGAGTGAAGACTTCTTCTTTGCACAACGAGCTGATGGTCGTGGATCTCGAGTTGAGACGCTTCCAGGTGGAGCCGGTCTTGGTGAACTATCAGATCTTGAATACTTTATGGATAAGGTTATTCGTGGACTTCGTATTCCTTACTCTTACATGTATCAGGATAAGACAGGTAGTCAACCATGGAACGATGGTAAAGTTGGTGTTGCTTATATTCAAGAACTTCGCTTTGCTCTTTTCATTGCTCGTCTTCAAACATATCTTGAACGCATCATGGACAAAGAATTCAAAAAATATTTGAAGTCGGCTAATATTATCATTAGTGACTTCGATTATAAAATCACACTTCCAACACCTCAGAACTTTAGTATTTACAAACAGCAAGAACTTGATTCAAACTTGCTTAGTACATTCGCTCAAGCAGATGGTGTTGCTTATCTCTCGAAGAGATTTGTTCTCGAGCGTTATTTGCAACTAAATGATGAAGAGATTATTCGCAACGAGATGATGTTGCGCGAAGAAAAAGGCTTGCCAGCTGACGAAGATAATGCCGATGAAGATTTACCGATACTTTACGGTGCTGAAGGAGAGGCTGGAATGGGTGGATTTGGCGGAGGCGGTATGGGCGCCCTCGGCGGTATGGGTGGAGACTTCGACCTAGACGCTGAAGGAGAAGAGGGCGACATGATGGCTGGAGCCGAAGGCGGCAAAGGAATGCCACCAGAAGGTGGTGGACCGGGCCGCGGACCAATTTAACAATAAATACCCATAAGACTATAAATACTGGAGGAGCTTATCATGGCTGACAAAAAGAAATTAAATGATATGCTGGACTCGTTGATTGACAAAAACGAAGACCAGGCAGAAGTACAATTTCATAGTTATCTTGAAGATAAAATGAAAGAAGTGCTAAGTCCTGAAGACGCAGCGAAAGCTGATGTCGATGTCGAAACGGATGTCAAAGTAGACGATGAAAGCGTAACAAAAGATTAAGGAATTGTAAATGAAAACTGAAATTCTTATTGAAGAATTGAACCCAACAGAGGCTAATATCTCTGAATCTGTTTCACCTGACGGCAAGGATTGCTGGTTATCAGGTATTTTCATGCAGGCAGAGATTCAAAACCGTAACGGTCGTAAGTACCCTCTAAATGAGATTAGCAACGCCGTAAAAACTGCACAGCAACGTATTGCCGAATCAAATGGTATTTTTGGTGAGTTGGATCATCCACAATCACTAAACATTAACCTAGACCGCATCTCTCATGTTATTACAGAAATGAATATGACAGGATCAAATGCAACTGGTAAAGCAAAGCTGCTTGATACACCAATGGGATTGATCGCCAAAGAACTCGTTAAGAGTGGTGTTCGATTAGGTGTTTCCAGTCGAGGTGCTGGTACGGTTGCAGAATCAGGTGGAGTTGAAGGTTTTCAGTTCGTCACAGTTGATATTGTAGCACAGCCATCTGCACCAGGAGCGATTCCTGATACGGTGTATGAGTCGTTGCAACAATCAATACATGGGCACGAAGCATTAAGTTTAGCTGAACAAGTTCGACAAGATCCTAAGGCTCAGAAGTACTTCGTTGATGCCTTTGAGAAATTTCTGAATGAAGGGCTGTTTGCTAAAAAGCAAAAATAAGAAAAAGTTAGAATTTTTCGAAAACTAGACCCAAACAAAAAGCCGCATAGAATAAGGGGATAACCATAGCCGGTAGGTTTTTGGTACGCCCTATTTTTGTGCCCGCTATAAATACATAACACAACATTATCAAAAAGTTATTTAAACTTTTACCAAATTAATTTTAGGAGATTGACTAATGGATGAACTGCTTCAGAAGTTACTCGAAACCGAAGTACTCACAGAGGAAACTCAAAAAGAGCTACAAGAGGCAATCGAGTCAAAAGTAAATGAAGCTGTTGAGGCAGCGAAAGCAGAGGCAAAGGCCGATGTTCGTGCTGAACTAACAGAACAGTGGGTAAACGAACGGGATGCGCTTATTGAAGCCGTAGATGCTAAGGTTGGTGATTTCCTAGATTCAGAACTAGAAGAACTCAAAGGCGATATCGAACGATTCCGCGATCTTGAAGCAGAAGCAGCTGAGAAGCTAGTTGAAGCTAAAGCAACGATGGCAGAAGAGTTGAAGGGTGATCTAGCAGAGCTAGTCGAAAAATTGGATGCATTCCTAGAGATTCGACTACGCGCAGAGCTAGAAGAGCTTGTTGAAGATATCGAAAAAGTTAAGCAAGACGAGTTCGGTCGTAAGATTTATCAGGCGGTTCAAGAAGAATTCCGTGCTAATTTTGCAGACGATGAGTCACTCGAAGGAACACTTCGTGAGACAGAGCAGCGTTTGGAAGATTCTACAGAAGCTCTTGAAGACGCCGAGCGTAAGCTAGCAGGAATGGAGCGAGACGCTAAACTAGACGATATTCTATCACCTCTCGATGGAAGACAGAAAGAGGTAATGGAAGCAATTTTGAAGAATGTGGACACAGAAAATCTTGAAGAAGGTTATAAGACTTTCATCGGCCGCGTTATCAAAGAAACTGAAGAAGACAAATCAGAGAAGGAAGATACAGTACTAGCTGAAAGTGCTTCGGAAGATGAAGAAAAAGATCTGCTTGAAGATGGCGAAGTCATCTCAGGTGATGATGAAGAAAAACTAGCTGAAAACAAAAAGCAACTGTCAGAGAGTGAGGACGAAGGTTCGAAACTTTCAAAAGAGACAAAAGCACGTCTACAGCGTTTTGCTGGCATCACCAAAGAGTACGCATAACAGATCATAAAAGTAACATCTTTTATTAACACTTTTAAGGAGTAAACACAAATGGACGAGATGTTTGAAAACTGGTCAGAGACTAAAGAAGCTTTGCTTGAAGGTCTAACACCAAAAATGAAAGAAATTGTGTCTCCGGTTCTAGAGAACCAGAAGCAGTATGTCTTGAATGAGGCAGCTGCAGCAGGAGCAACACAAGCACACGACGTCGCAGGTTTCCGTAAGATTTTGATTCCAATGATTCGTCGTATTATACCAGGTACGATTGCAACTGAGCTTGTTGGTGTACAACCAATGCAAGGTCCAGTTGGCCTAATCTACTCACTGCGTTATCGTTACGGCGAGGCTATAACCTCTGCTGATCGAAATGATGCTGGTTTTGGCGGCAACGTTAATATCACAGCTAATGATGAAGCGTTTGGTAACATTGAGCAGGCAAACAGCACGATTGTTCGTCAGTTCTACGCAGGTGCTGTTAACGGCCCAATTCAGGGTGGTTCACCAGTTAATGATGCGAACCCAGGTGGTTCTGATCAAGTAGCCGGTGCTTCCGGTATTGGCCCAGGCGATGGCGTTGGCGCATCAGGTTTTGGTTCACCTAGTGACATCGATGCTCTCGTAGCGTCAGGTGGCGCATGGGGTTCCACACAGTCAGCTCTAGCGGGTTGTACTACAGGTGGTTCCGGTTCCACGATTGAAGGTTCCGGTGGTCGTCGCATGAACCTCGAGGTTGTTTCTCAGGCAGTTGAAGCTGGCTCACGCAAGCTACAAGCTGGTTGGACAATCGAGGCAATGCAGGACTTACAGGCACAACACGGTCTAGACATCGAATCTGAAATGACTCAGGCACTTAGTGCTGAAATCGTTCAGGAAATCGATTCTGAGATCATTAACGACTTGCTAGCTCTTGCTGGCACAGTGCAGACATTCGATGGTAACCCAGCCGGTACATATGGTGGTGGTGGCGCAGGTAACTACGCTCCAGCATACGTAGGTGATCGACTAGCTAACCTAGGCGTTCTTGTCAACCATGTTGCCAATGAAATCGCCCGTCGAACACGTCGTGGTGCAGGTAACTTTATTGTGGTATCCCCACTTATCGTTTCTGTTCTACAGAGCGCTGCTAAGTCAGTATTTGCACCAGCTGTTGAAGGTTCCTTTAAGGGTCCTAATAACACGATGTTGGTTGGTACCCTAAACGGTACAATCAAGGTTTACAGCTACATTTGGAACGCGTCAGCATCCGGTTTAGATCTAGGTCTACCAGCTTCGTCTCCACAATTAGGTGCAGATGACACAATCCTAGTTGGTTATAAGGGTGGCAACGGAGAAACTGATACTGGTTACTTCTACGCTCCTTACATTCCGCTAATGAGCTCTGGTGTTGTGGTTAACCCACTAACATTCCAGCCAGTAGTTAGCTTGATGACTCGTTACGGCAAGACATCATTCACGGATGTAAACACATCGCTAGGTAATTCGTCTGACTACTACGGTAAGATCAACGTAACAAACCTACAGTTCTCCTAAACGAGAACGCGTCGAAAGACTTGATGAACCCGCGCTTGCGCGGGTTTTTCTTTGCTTGACTTTTATGTGTGATCACGTATAATTAGGGTATGAAACTTGTACCTAACAATGTGGTAATCGGCAAACCTCTCGTCAGCCTAAAGGCGCTGGGAATCGAGAAATCGGATACTATTGTCAAATTTACCTTTGAAGAAGTTACGAATGATCAAGATAACGTTTTCCTACCACACCTCTTAATCAAGATTGGTGTATTCACCTCAACAAACGAATGTCGTAGAATCAACGAGCAACGACAGAAATCCTCAAAGTTTAATAAAGACCCTACTCAGGATCTTTGGCGGACCATAGACCGTCCAGAATTTACTCAATTCAAGATAGGAAAGAAAGTTTTTTGCTTGGTTGTCGGTGAATAGCGTATAAATACCTCAAACCAAGGTAAAGAGCTATTATGGAAAAACTGACTTTCAAACAATATTTGGAATCAAAAGAAAAGTTGCGAGAAGCACTGAAGCAAACACCTGTTCGCAAAGCCGAATATGTTATGCGAAAGTATTGCAAACTACCTGTCGGTGAAACCAAAGATAATAAGCAATATATCGCTCTTAAACCTAAACACAAACTAATAGTCGAATGGAACTATCGTGACTTTGATAATCCTGACCTCGTTTCAATTTGTTTTGAAGATGTTGACGGTGTCAATAATGAAGAAGAATTTTCTTCGTTCTGGTCTGAAGAGCGTTTCAAGAAATGGCTTCTAAGAAACACAAGGGAACTATAATGAAATTAAATCGTCTTCTTGAAGACCAAGGCCAGATCGTAAAAGATCAGGTTAGAGAAGTGTTAAGTCAGGTTGGCCACGAGGCTGACACACAAGGAGTTCCCGATAGTTTAAGAGACAAAAGATATCCAGTCGACCCAGAAGAGGCTTGGGGATATGGTGCAAGTTGGGCACTCGAACGGATTGACGATTTATTAACCGAAATAGAACTTTAAAAGGAATTCATAATGTACAATTTAATTACATCGGTAAAACAAGAAAGACAACACATTGAAAATCTCGTGGAGAATTGTACTGCGGCACCAGTCGATACAAAGCTTCTCTTTGAGGCTGCTGATAAGACTCTTGGCAAGGCAATTGCATCCATAAAAGCTGGAAACAATCCATTTGTTGATACCGAGTTTCGTGATGTAATAGCTGGTCTAATGTTACTCGCTAAACCCACAAACCGCGAAGCTCTTAATATAGATCAAAAGAAATTCGACATAATTTCGCAGTTTACCAGTGAGAAAAAAGATGTTCAAAAATATGTTGCCCAACATGCTAGAAATAGTGGACCATCCCTGATTAAGAACCTCGATGCTTATGTAGCAAATGAAGATCGACGCAAGATTCTTGTAGCGAAGTTAATTCAACATCAGAATGAATGGTCTCAGGCTAAACATAAAAGTAATCAAGGTAAGGATGTTCGTCAATCATTAGCTGTCTAAGGTGACACATGACAATAGCGGTAGGTATAGATCAGTTACTCCGACTCGATTTTCCACTAGGTAATACAGAACTCGATATTAAACGTCATACAGGTCGTACTGTAGATGCTCTTGAAATGATTGATGCGCTTGAAGCAACACGTCATTTTTTCGAAGATACTCGCGACATGTTGGTTGATGGCAAGTCTATTCCGATGTATCGCGGTGAAAAAGAATTCGATTTTATCCATGATATCAAATCAGCCATCGAGGGTTATTTTCTTGTCGGTGAAGATGACAAACAAAGCGCTCTTTGTCGTCGAAAATACCGTTCAATGGTATTTTTAATGCTGAATCCAATTGTTGACTTGTTTCACCGCAGCACCCACGAAGAAATGTTAGCACAATACAATGACCCGATTGATCATGCTATCGCACATATTATCAACAATGATATCAATGCTTCCCCGGATGATGCGTTTGTTGTACGGCACATAATTGCGAAGACAGTTGCCAAACGAAACAAGATTCAAGCCACAGTGGATGGAATCATGCGTTTGCGACGTAGAAAGAAGAGGCGCAAAAGCAAAAAGAAATAAAATGAGCCCATAAATACTCGGTACATTCGAGGATTTAAAACATATGGGTACATTCGATTCACACGTAGACGCGCCAAATCAAATCAGAATAGAAGGTGAAGACATCTCTATTTCGTTTGAGCGTACAGGCTCAACGACTGGTACCGTAACGTGGAACATTCCATCCCCATCAGCAGGATGTACTGCTGATAATCAAGCATACAATGGAATTGTAGTTGTTCTCAATACCGTTGCTAATGCTGTTCCTCATCGCCCAGTAGATGGAACAGTCTACACCGGTGATGCGACCGCAGATTCAGATCTTCATGTTGGAGATAAACTTATCGGTGCACTTATTATAGGTGCCTTCTACAACGATAAGACAACAACGTCTATTAATATTACTGGTCTGACAGTAGATACAGCTTACTTTATTACTGGGCATGCGGTTGATAATGTTCACAGATATCACAATCAGGGAGTAAGTACGTACGCACTCCCATATCTCTATACATCACCACAAGCTGACACTTGTGCGTTTCAAGAAATAACGTTATTAACTAACTCAGTTTTAACAGACGCATCTGGATTAACTGGAGGTCCAACACATACTGTTAAATTACAAATCGATTTAATTCAATATACTCTTACCATTACATCGGCGAATGCAACAACGTTTTCTGGCTTAATAGATGAGCTAAACAAAGCTATTAAATTGCTCGAGAAACCCTTTCAAGGATCAACTTCACCCAACACTGGTGCTTATTGGTATGATTCAACTACTGGAAAATTATTTCAGTGGGATGGAACAGCACATGTAGAAATTGCTGTTATTAATGAACTCACAGATCCTACAGCAGTTGTAGCCGGAGAGTATTGGCTCGATACTGATACAAACAATTTGTTTATACGGAACCCAGGAAACAACGCGTGGGTTCTTCAAGACACAATCGATATCGGATGGGATCCTGCTGATCCTCCATGTGATGTATTTTGGGCACAGCTTGCTGGATCACCAGGAGTAGTTTCCCAAGTATGGAAGTGGGATGGTTCTGTTTGGTGTGAACGAGATACGTTTGTTCAAGCTAACGATCCTTCATGTGCACCAGACTTGGATTGTAGTTCATACTGGTATAATGCAACCTCTCAAATGTTGTTTGTGTGGGACGAAGATACACAAACATTTATACAAACTGAAGCAATCGCATGGGATGTTGATCCACAAACCCCGGCAACTGATACATTATGGTTTAATGATGTAACTAATGAATTATTTCGAAGATTAGGTCCTGCGGGATCTCCACGATGGAATCCAGAACCACTAACGATATCTGAAACTGCACCAACATTACCCAATGATGGTGATTATTGGTTTGTGAATTCTTCACAAGAACTCTTTACATTTACTGATACTGGTAGTCCTGAGTGGACTCTAACTTCAGTATTAATTTGGGGCGAAGATCCAACAGATACTGGTTCGTGTGATTTGTGGTGGAATACTTCATCTTCACCAGAAGTACTAAATGTGTGGGATGAGTTTAATAGTGCGTGGGCACCTGTTGGTAATTTCTTTGTTGGTGGTCCTAATCCATCACTTGCACAAGTAATTCCAGCACAAGCTGTTTGGGTTCAAATAGCAGGAACGGGTTCACCGAGCACATCAAACGTATATTGGGAATGGGATGGTTCGCAGTTTGTTCAAATTACATCAACAAACGTAGCAAGAGAATTTGCTGATCCAACTGCAATTATAATTAGTGATGTTTGGTTTAATAACGTAAACAATCGATTCTATGAACGTATAGCAGATACTGGTTCACCTACTTTTGTTCAAATAGATGTGATCTCATCTGCAGAAGATCCAACAATGTTACCAATTGGTATATTTTGGTATGATCAAACAAACGGTGAATTGTTTATGTGGAATGGTGTTACATTTGTAACAGTTCTATTCTCAACAACAGCATTAACGCCAGCCGACGGTACACTATGGTTTGATACATCAGAAGGAGTAGACGAGCTATTTGAATGGAGTTCTTCTTCGGATGCGTTTATTGTATCAACGCCTCTTGCAATAGTAACTTTTAACGACGCAAAAGGATGTAAAGCGGCTGGTAATATTGTGTTTACAACATCACTATGTGGAAGTTTTGGACAAATTTTAATTGGTGAGACAACAAGAACTGAAGACCTATCAACGTTCACGGAAGTATCATTTGCCTTTACTGGTTCACTTTTTGAAGCGATGGGTCTCACAGATAGTAGTCTTAAACCGAACTTTATTGGTATCGATGGTCTAACAGGTGTTCCATCTTATAACACACAAGGTGTTGGTACAGACGGTACTGCTGATGAGCGCAGAGAGCTTATCCATAGTATTAAAGTTCAACTTGGTTATCCAACTGTTGAAGTTGAACTAACAAAAGACGAATTGAATGAAGCGGTTCAAAAAGCACTGGAAGCATTACGTCAAAGAAGCGCCTCTGCTTATCGAAGAGTTTATTTCTTTATGGACGCAAAAGTTGGAATTCAAAACTATCTACTAACGAACGAACGAATCGGTTTCCATCGAATCGTTAATATTATGGGTGTGTGGAGAATTACCTCTGCGTTCTTGAGTACCGTTCACGCCGCAGGTGTTTTCGGTCAAACAATTTTGCAACATTTGTATCACATGGGTACATACGACCTCGTTAGTTATCATTTGATCTCTGATTATATTGAACAACTCGAACAATTGTTTGCGACTCGAATTACATATACTTGGGATGAAGGCTCTCGAGAATTTACCATGTTCCAACGAATCACTCGTGATGAGCGTGTTCTACTTGACGCTGTTATTGAACGCACCGAGCAAGAATTATTAGCTAATCGTTGGACTAAACCGTGGATTGAAAGATGGGCTCTTGCAGAGGCACGTACAATGCTAGCTGAAATTCGTGGTAAGTATGCAACCTTGCCTGGAGCAGGTGGTGGTGTTTCTCTTAATGCTGGTGAGCTTGTTGCGAAGGCTGCAGAAGACTTTGCTTATTGTCAACAAGACATCGATGACTTCGTTGTTAATGATGTTGAGAACTTAGGTATCGGTTCAGAATTGATTATTGGTTAATCGTATCGACCGACTGCTTGTTGAACCTTTGCTACGTATCGATTATTTCTTCCACCACGTCTAAACCTAGTAATACCCAGATTATAAGCATGTAGTGCGTCTTCCTGACTACCAGTCTTTCGGTAGTAATGTTTTAAAATTTTAACACCATATTTAATTTGTGATTCAATACTATCTAAACTTTCAGGATCAAGATTCCAAACGCCTGGGCGAACTTGCATTAGTCCTCTCGCTGGATCTCTTCGAAGTGGCGAGACAGAGTCAGGATTAAAACTACTTTCAATTCCAATTACAGCAAGAATATCTTCCGCTTTTGGAAATTCCGAATCTTCATATTCAAATGCTAAATTAACAACTTTTTGTGCAAGATTTTGATTCACTCGATAGTGTTTAGCTATACCTATAGCGAGCTCTGTTCGACGAAGAGCCGCTCCGGGTGGTTCAATTTGAGGTTCAATTTCAAACTTAGGAAGATCAGACTGCTTTCCATAAACAACCATTTCGTCTCGAGGACGTTCCTGAGAAACTTCTTGTGGCTCGGGAGGAGGTGCTTTTGATGTAGTAGTAGGTGAAAGCAATGAAGTACCCACAATTCCTGCAGCCAGCGCCTTTCTCCACGCGTTTTCGTCGAGCCGAGTTTCGGGTAATACTTCATATAGTTTCATAACGTAGTATTTATCGGAGTGAAATGCTTTAGGGGACGATAAATAGTCCTATGGCCGAACAAATTACAGCCCCACTATGTGAAACACCCGAAGATTTGTCGGATTGCGTTGTTGCTGCCGACGCAGTAGTACCTTCAGGATGTATTAAAACACTAACTGGAATAAAATGTCCAGACACCGCGCCGTCTGACGTGTGCAAACCGTTTCAACTAAGCGAGAACAGTGACGAATGTATCATTGAAGACTATGTTGAGGAAGCACTTGGAATCGGTGGAGCGACGCTTAACGTACACAAATTACTGGGGGTTCATGAACAAGGACAACTTGTTGATCAGACTGGAAACGGTACGGCAATTTCTGGTGGAGCTCAAACAAATTTCCCAGCAACTGATGCTTTTAATACTTTTGTATCAGCTTGGCGATCACTACAAAAAGGGCCTGGCGTTGTTGCTTCTTCTTACATTGGATATGATTTTGGCATAATTAAATTATCAAATGAACGAACTCGTTACGGAGAACCAAAAGATGAAGCACTAGATGTATCTGCTCTTCGTATTAAACAACTTAGTAATGCCGACAACCGAGTAACAAAAGTTCGTGTAGAGCGTTCTCAAGATGGTGTAAAGTGGTACGGTGTTGACATTGTAAGTTTACCAGACTGTGATAAATTAGTAACAGTTAATTTTAGACGCTCGGTTCCATCTCGATTTTGGCGTTTACGACCAACAGAATTTTCTGGTGGAGATACTGACTTCTGGGGCGTATCTGCTCTTGAGCTTTTTGATTTTGAACAAACACAACTTTCAAATGTTCAAGATCGACTATTCCTAGAAAACAGAAATCGAGACTATGCAACAACACCAACTGTTATTAAAGGTGCTTATGATTTAATTGATGTTACATCAGAGCTATCTCGATTTGGTATTCAACTACCAACACAAATATTTTATCTTTACATTTCGTTTGCTGGTTGTGTTCGACTACTTGGTCGTCCACTTGTTATTGGTGATGTAGTTGAAATGCCAAGTGAACAACAATTCTCATCAACACTAGAACCAATTAAAAAATATATGGAAGTAACCGATGTTGGTTGGAGCACGGAAGGCTATACGCCTGGATGGAAACCAACGCTCCTTAGAGTTATCGTTCACCCAATGCTTGCTTCTCAAGAAACACAAGATATATTTGGAGATATGGTTGGTAAAGTTGATTCAACCGGTCTATTCGATATTGACGATGGCGATCATCCAGTTTATCAAGATTACTCAGAAAGTAGTCAAACAATTGAAGCTGAAGCGGTACAAGAATCGGGTGCTCCACAACGGGGTCGAGATACTGGTAACGAGATACACCAGTTTACAGATGAACAAGTCACGACTGCGGTCGATGCAGGCATAAGTATAACTAAGATTGGATTAAATCCACAAGGTTTATATGTTGAGGATGCATTACCACCAAACGGTGAAGATTTTACAATGGGTGATACGTTCCCGTTAACTCCAACAAACGAAGATTATCATCGTCTTACATTTAGTGGTTTAGCAGAAGATGTACCAGATCGTTTGTATAGATTTTCAACGGCTAAAGGTCGTTGGGTATTTCTTGAGAAAGATCGTCGTCATGAGTTTGATGGACAGAAAAAGAAACTTCAAGAATTTATTACGTCACCAGATTCAAGCACAACAAAATTACCAGATCTAACAGAATAAATGGAGATTAAATGACACAATTAATTAAAGATCCGGTGTTCTTTTATGATAACCAGATTCGTAAATATATTTTACAGTTTATGGCGATCTTTGCTGGTTTAAAAGTACAAGTCGGTAAACTTGATGAGCGTGAAGCTTCATTAATTCCAATTGATCTTACATATGGTGCTAAAGATAGAGTTGTCGCTCATATTATAGGTGATAATACTCAAAATAAACCATTACGTCTTCCAGCAATGGGAGCTTATATGAGTGCAATTGATCTTTCGCCGGATCGCCGCAAAGGTGTCGGCGTAGTAAGACGTAAAACATTCATGCCGGCTGGTGGCCAGTTTCCTGATGATATAAAAACAATTGAACAATTAGTCCCTGTTCCATATAACACGACTATGGATCTCTCAATCTATACATCAAATAGAGATGAGCACCTACAGATTTTAGAGCAAATTTTCATGTTTTTCGACCCCATTCTTCAAATACAAACATCTGATGACACGTTTGACTGGACAAAAATTACAACAGTTGAGCTTATAGGTATCAATTTCGAAGAAAACTATCCTGCCGGAACCGATCGCAGAATTATTCAAACTACTCTGCAGTTTCTCATGCCGATTTGGATCTCAGTTTCACCAAAAATCAAAGATAATTTCATTGCAGATATTAAGTTACGAGTGGGCTTAGTTTCACAGTCTACATCTGGATCTCACAATATTATCGCGGAATTAGATGATCTCGGCTTTGAGTACGACGATATCTTCAAACTTGACGACTTAGATTTACCCGAATAATTGTAGAACCTCTATAAATACAGCACGCATAGAAGTAAAGCATGCGTAATGTCCAAGGAGATATAAACAATGGCTTTAGTAAGTCCAGGTGTCCAAGTAACAGTAACAGACGAGTCGTTTTTCGTACCTGCCGCTGCACCAACAGTACCACTACTTTTTGTCGCCACAGGCGCTGAAAAGACTCAACCAAATGGCACATTGCCAGCTGCTGGTACTTTTGAGTCAGATGTTGTTAGAACTGTTACTTCTTTAACTCAGAGTGTTGAGCTATATGGTGAGCCATCATTCCTAACTGATAGCAACGGAGTTGCTCAGCACGGAGATGCGCGAAACGAGTATGGCCTTTTCGCCCTTAACCAGTTCTTGGGAATTGGTAATAGAGCGTTCGTTATTCGTGCCGATGTCAATCTTGACGATGATCTAGATAACATTCGTGATATCTGGGACAGCAAGTTTGTATCAGCAGGAACACTTCTTTCTACATTAGTAACAGATTTTATTAACGAATTCAACGAATCGAACGGATTGGTATCAACAGATCCACTGTTCAAGACTTCAGTAACAGAAGCAGAATTCCTAAGTCTAGCTCGCACAGCGACAGACGATGTTTGGGAGTTCTACTCTTTCAGAAATTCAGAAGAGAGTTATTTCGACGATCATCTAATTCCAGTCGGAGCAACATCTGGTAGCCAAACGGCTAACTTCGGTGGAAGCATTGCCTTTGGTCAACAAATAATTAACTTTAGCGGTGATCTAAACGCAGCAGAACAAGTGGTTGATGTTGGTGGTGCAGCCAGAGGCTCACCAAATCCAACAAGTTTACCAGGACAAGGTGGTTCGCCACAAAGTCCTGCAGGAGCAGGTTCACCACTTGTGGGTTCACCAGCTCTTGATACACAAACATACGGTTTCCGTGTTACACTTGATAATACAGGCCCAACTGGTTCTCCAGTAGGAACACAGCAACTAGTCTTTACAGCTAATGCTGTTGCATCTTATGCAGAACTTGTAACATCAATTAATGCCCAATTATCTGGTGCAGTGGTTGATGTTGTAGACGGAAATCTTCGATTTACTCGTCTAGATAATGCATCAGCAACTTCTGGTATTGAAGTTCTTGATGGTGTCACTACTGTAGCGGGTTCACCAACCCCTCTACCATTATTTGCAAATCTTCCAGCCTTTGTAAGTCTTGGTACAAAAAATCAAACTGCTGGTGCAAAATCAACTGGTCTCGCAAACGATTCAACAAATTATGATTTCGTAGTTGACGTTGACTCAGTTACACAAACAATTACAGTTCAAGGTCAAAACGCACAAACTTATACTACACTTGTTACGCAAGTTAATGCTCAGTTAACAGGTGCGGTAATATCAATTAATTCAGCTGGTGATATCGAAGTTGTAAGCTCACTTAGTGATGTTGATGTTTCAGCAATTGCTATTCTTGGTACAGGTTCTCCAGCGATACGTCTGTTTGAGAATGTGAGCACAGTAGTTGGAGCAGGTTCTCCAGCATCGGTAGTACTTGGACCACCAACATTTGATACACCAACGGTTGGACTAACAAATCCATCAGGATTAACCGGTGCTACGGTTTATACTGCAACATTTACAGTTGATGGTACACCAAGAGCTGTTCAAGTTCTTGGTTCCACAGCACTAACGTTTGGAACATTGATTGATCAAATTCACATTGATATGAATGGTGGTGTTGTTGCAGGTTCACCTCCGGGTCGTTCAGCTACAGTAACACTTGTAAGTGGCAATCTTGTAGTAACAAGCGGCACAACAGGAACAACGTCAACAATTGCACTTACCGACGGTTCTGGTTCAACTGCATTATTTGCTACTCTTAACGGATTCGTAAGTTTTGGAACAGCATCTGCTGGAACAGGCGCTGATTCATCTCTATTAGTATTTGCTAATGGTTATGATGTGGCATCAACAGGAACATATGATGGTGTAGAAGGCATTTCAGCTCTTTGGGTATCCAATGCACTTGGTACAGTACCGGGTCAGTGGACATCTCAAGAAGCTTCCGATACAATCTTAGCCGCATCCGATGATTATAAATTTACGGTTGAGTTTAGAACTGAGACAAGTCTCGGTGCAAACGACGCAGCGCGTCGAACAGCAATTGTTACAGCACTTCAAAGTTCAGTTAACAGCAATACAGAAATTCGTTCGGTAGCATTTGAATACAACTTAATTCTTGCTCCAGGATACCATGAGGTAGCTGACGAGCTCGTAGCTCTATCAGTCGATATTGAGTCAGAAGCATTTGTAATTGCTGACACACCACTTGATCTCGATACAACAGCTACAGTTGCTTGGGCGGGCACATCTGCACGACAACGTTCTCCAAGCGTTGCTTACTACTATCCACATTCATTAGCATCTAATTTGGATGGTGTGAATGTTGTTGCAGCAGCTTCAGGAACAGCACTACGAACATATGCATTTAGTGATAACAGTAGCGAACTTTGGTTTGCTCCAGCTGGTACACGTCGCGGTCTAGTATCCGGTGTATCACAGGTTGGTTTTGTTGGAGCTTCAACTCTAGCGTCACCTACTTCATCTACGCTAACAAACGTGTTTGTAGAAACGAACTTGAATAACGGTCAACGTGATGACTTGTACAAATACTTCACAAACATCAACCCAATTGTATTCTTCCCAGGACGTGGAATTGTTATTTGGGGTCAGAAAACATCATCTTCAGACGTAAGCGCACGAGATCGCGTAAACGTTGAAAGACTAATTGCTTTCGTAAGACGTTCACTACGCAAGAGTTTACTATCATTCGTATTTGAGCCAAATGACGCTTTAACACGAGACAGTGTAAAGGCAGCGGTTGATAATTTCCTAGGAGATTTGATAGTAAAACGCGGACTATTTGACTTTGCAACAGTTGTTGACGAATCAAACAACACGCCAGATCGTATCGATCGTAGCGAATTATGGGTGGATGTAGCATTACAGCCTGTCAAGGCAGCTGAATTCATCTTTATTCCAATTAGAATCGTGGCGACTGGCACAGAGATTTAATCGTCATCAATAAATAAAGGTAACGAAGGAAACTAAAACATGGCAACAATCAATGACATCGGAATTCCAGGCGTAGGCTCAGGAATTTTACAGCCAAAACTAAAGAACCGTTGGCGTGTAACGTTTGCTAACTTGGGTGGTGGTGCTGACTCACAGCCACTATCAATCCAGGCAGTAACACTAACACGACCAGTATTGTCTTTCGAAGAAGTCCAGCTTGATCGATATAATTCGCGAGCATGGGTCGCTGGCAAACATATGTTTGAGCCAATGACAATTACACTTGAAGATAATGTAACGGGTTCTGCATCTCAGGTTCTTCAAGAGCAGCTTCAAAATCAGCAGTTCTTGATTGGTGCTGAGGGCCAATTCTTGGCCGCGGCTGGTGAAGGTTCACTTTACAAATTTGTTACTTACCTCGATCTACTCGATGGTAATGAGACAGTAGTTGAAAAGTGGACAATTGAAGGTTGCTTTATTCAAAATATTGATTACATGGATCTGGACTACGCAGCAAGCGAAGCTGTTCAGATTACCGTAACGCTTCGGTACGACCACGCTCGTCAGGACATTGGTGGATATGATCAAGGTCAGGGTGTTGCAACAGGTGGTGCTGGTCGAGTTGGCGGATAATGAGTGATCGTAGATGGGGCGTTGATTGGAAGAAACCAACAACTATAGCAATCATCGGATTTATACTTCTTGCTATTTGGATGTTTGCTACCGAAGAGGCTGATGCAGCAGAAACTACAATGGAAATTGCACCAGGAACATTACATGTTGCTGGAGACAGATATACAGGTGGGTTGTTGCTCATCGAAGAACGATTCAAGGGCAAATATGCACTCGGCTTTGGTTTAACAACAGCATGGGACTGCACTGATCAAAATGATTGCCGGCGAGGCAATGGACCAAATAACCAATTTGTTTTTGTACAGCGCGTTATTACTAAAAAGAAATTTGAAATTGGCCTAGGTATTTCTTATTGGGCTAACGAAACACCAGCTTGGAACTCTCACGTTCCATTTGCATTATCATTAGGTTACAACTTTAACAAACACTTAAATATAAAACTCCGACACTTTAGTACAGCAGGAAGCTCTTCAAATAATGGTGGGCTTGATATGATCAACGTCGGCTGGAGATTTTAAAGACTTTAACGATACGGACACGGAGATGCTTTTAAAAGGGTGATGCTGCAAAGGACTGCGGTTTCACCCTTTTTTTGTACTCTTATAAATACCCTTATGGCACAAGACCCACGAAAATATTTACAAGACACCTGTGGACCAATCGGTAACCCCGATCTTGCACAAGCTAGAAAATCTGGTTTCTTTCGAACGCTTGGTAAAATTGGCGATCTAGAAATACTAAACGAAGTTGATAACGAAATCGGCCAAGGTCTTCGTGCACTTGAAACAATCTCAAATCAAATTCGATTGGGTCAGGGTGCTCCCGAAGTGTTTCGTAATTCTGATACATCTGCGGAAGCTGGTGAAAACGCTGTATTAGAACAAACTTCGATTGATCCAAATCAAACTCGTACACAAGGTGTAGAATTTAATCCAGCAGTTGCTAACAGAGCACTCGGACAAGCTCGAACAATTTACGAAAGAGTACAACAAGGCAACTTTGAAATTAGAGACATCCCAGAAGCTATTCAAGATTTAGGGAATTTAAAACAATTATTGGGTGGAATTTTTACTCCGATTCCTGGGGAAGAAGGAAAGGATAATAAATGTGATCCATCTCCATATGCCCGTGATTTAATTGCGCTTGCACCAAAACATAAATTTATGTTTGTGGTTGAATTTGTTTTTACAGAAGATTATGTTAGTACTTTTCCAGATGATATAGATTTTGCGTTTGTTGTTAAACGATCAACGCGACCAAATATTAATTTTGAATATGAAGATATAAATTACTACAACTTTAGAACAAAAGTGTTAAAGCGATCAGAATTTCAACCAATGTCAATGACATTTTATGATGATATGACAGATTACGCTTTACGGTTTTATAATAATTACTTACGAAGCATAGCTCCTATTGCTAGTTCAAAACAAGAAAATAAAATGCTTTTTGAAGAATCTGGAATGGCCTTTAATGATCCAACCAACTCTGCATCTATTCAAGCTGTTGGCGATACGACTAGGACAATTATTGATTATTGTCGGCTATATCACATTGTAGAAGGCGGTAAATTTGTTGACCGTTATCGTTTTGACAATCCTCGGTTACAAGCAATACAACTTGATGATCTTGATATGATAGATAGTGGAGCAGGAACTGAGGTTACAATTGAATTTAATTATGATGGTCTTGAAATTGAACCAAAATTACCAATTAATTCAGATGGACTTGCAGGACATCTTACAGATCTAACTAAAGGTGGTATTTTTCCAATTCGTCCACGTCTCGGTAGTGATCAACCAACAGCACAAGGAAGCGGCCTTGTCTAACTTCAAACAAGGATTTTATACCGTTCGAAACCCCGACAAGTATGTTGGTGATTTAAACAAAGTTATATTCAGAAGTTCGTGGGAACTTTCAATGAATCAATTTCTTGATAACAACCCAAATATTATTCGGTGGTCCTCTGAAGAAATTTACATTCCCTATATTAAACCAACCGATGGTAAACCACATCGATACTTCCCAGACTATTGGGTTGAATACAAAAATCGTGATGGTAATATAATACAAGAAATTCTCGAAGTCAAGCCAAGTAATCAAGTTTATATAAATCAAAAGAGGCGGTTAACAGAGTATGATAAAATCACATACGCTATTAACATTTCAAAATGGAAGGCGGCGACCGAGTTTTGTAATAAGCGCGGAATTAAATTTAGAATCATTACAGAAAAACAGATGTTCAGGACATAATCATGTCGCTGATGAGGATTAAGGGTATCCTCCTTCAAAAAATTAGTAAATATTCTACATGAGTACAAAAACCACAGATTCTGAAAAGGTTATTTCACACCCAATGGAAGAGATATTTAAAATTGAAGAACATTCAACTATCGTTCCATATAAGGAGGTGAAAACTGAACTTGTTCCTTATGAGCCATTTGATGAAAAAGATAAAGAGCTCGAAGAACAACTGCAAGATCTTTACGATATTGCTCTTGAAGCATTCGAAGATCAGCAATCTGAATCCGATATGATGGAGCCGAAATTTAGAGCTCGAAATGCTGAGGTTGCGGTGCAATATCTTAAAACTGCACTTGAGGCTGTTCAATCAAAAACGAACCTAAAACAACACAAAGATAACATTACAATCAAGCAGAAAACTGGCGGAACTGTGAATAATAATGTTGTTCTTGCCGATCGCAATGCAATAATTAGAGCTCTTCGAGGTGAGGTTGTAGAACCGGAAAAACCTACTAATACTTTGGATATCGATTCAGAAGAAATGTAACCCTAATTTCTCCGCGACTAAATATCTACATGAGAAGTCGCGCTAAAAACCCTTTAATAAGACAAGCAAACGAGCAGTTCGAGTACAATCTCGAGCAAGTTGAAGAAATTCGACGGTGTATGGTTGATCCTGTCTACTTTGTTCAAAATTATTGTCGAATCCAACATCCTGTAAAAGGTGCTATTAATTTTGACCTATATGACTACCAGGTTGATATGATTAATGCATATCACGAGAAGAAAAGTGTAGTAGTTCTTAGCGCTCGCCAAACTGGTAAGTCCACTGTCTCATCGATGTTTCTCTTGTGGTTCGGAATGTTCCATGACGACAAAACAATTCTAATTGCGTCAAACAAAAACGAAGGTGCAATGGAAATGATCTCACGTATTCAATATGCGTATGAGCATATGCCACTGTGGTTGAAGGGTGGAATAACAGAGGACGGATGGAATAAACACAGTATGAAGTTTGATAACGGATCACGAATCATATCAACAGCAACATCTGAAGATTCCGGTCGTGGTATGAGTATTTCGCTCCTATATCTTGATGAGTTTGCATTCGTACCTGCTAATATCGCTAGTGAGTTTTGGACATCAATTACACCTACGTTGGCAACTGGTGGTGACTGTATCATGTCATCTACACCAAACGGCGATACAAATATTTTTGCTCAGATTTGGAGAGGTGCTCAAGTCGCTGCTAATGGATTCCATCCAATTGAAGTTAAGTGGGATCAACCTCCGGGTCGAGACGAAGAGTTTAAAGAAGAACAAATTGCTAAACTCGGTCAACGGCGTTGGCAACAAGAATATGAATGCGAATTCCTATCATCTGACGCATTACTTATTGATTCACTCGTTCTTGTTAACTTGTCAAGAGCAATTGCGGATATTACTCCAGAATTTAGAATGCGCGAAGTTCTTTTTTGGAAGAAACCCGTCGGAGGTAAAACATATTTGGTTGGAATGGATCCAGCAACCGGTTCTGGCAGTGACTTTACTGTTATTGAAGTGTTTGAATTTCCGTCTATGATACAAGTTGCAGAATTTAGATCTGACACTATGTCCTCTGCAGAAGCATATATTGTTCTTAAAAACGTATTAAGACATCTCGAGTCGACGGGCTCGACAGTTTACTTCTCTGTAGAAAATAATGGTGTTGGTGAAGGTATCATTGCTCTTTATGAAGCAGATGATCATCCACCAGAATTTTCTGAGTTTGTTTCTGAAACAGGTAGGGGAAAATATGGTATGACAACAACTAAGAAGTCAAAGATGCGAGCCTGTTTGAATCTTAAAGAGATGGTTGAGAAAAATACTATTAAACTTGTATCTCATGTTCTCGTTTCAGAATTAAAAGAGTATACTCGAAAGGCAGGATCGTATGCGGCTCGCCCTGGTAGTACCGACGACTGTATTTCGGCTTGTTTGATCGTAATGAGATTGCTGCTCGAAATTGGTACATATGAACAAGAAGCGTTTGATAAACTTCACTATATAGAAGATGAAACTTGGTCAGAAGATGACTTTAGCGATGATGATAGTGCTCCAACACCAATGAGTATTATGTAAAATAAAAGGAAAAATAATGAATAGCATAGATTTTGAAATACTTGATTTAAGTAACTACGACCCCGATAAAGATATTATACTTGCATACATTGATGTTGGTAGAATGCCTCCACAGCGAGCAAAACAATATCTAGAACAAATTAAAGAAAAAATGTCTCCTAAGTTTAAAAGTCGTGGGTTTGACGTTATCTATATTGGTCGAAACCGTGATGGTGTTACATCAGCAATTACGATCTCATCAAAAGAAACTGCAAAGAGTCTGTTTGACGAAGCGATAAAAGTATTAGATTAGCCACTAACTCTTTGATTTTCCGTTGTTGACCCTACACCGGAATTTGCGTAAAATACCTGTATGACTGAAGAAAAGCAAAACCTTTGTTCTCGATTTATTGAGTTCTATCACAACGAACTCCATGATCATCCTATTTTTCAGGAGATGAATAATCTCGCTGAGGAATCTCCATGGCATAGAGAAAAAAGTATTGGTATTCACACAGACATGGTTGTCGCTGAGTATCTAACTCGTTGTCCTGCTAATTGGACGACTGTTGATATGATCGGCGCAATGGCCTGTGCGTTCCATGATTTTGGAAAGCCTACCTCAATGGAAATTGTTTATCGAGAGGATCGTGGTAACTATAAACGATTCGGTGGTCACGAAAAAATTAGTGCCCGGATCTTTGAAGATTGGGCAATTCGAAGCATGGCCACGATGGAATATCTTGGTCTTGAGTTGAAGCATATTCACATGATCGCTTGGTTGTGTGAGTACCATCTTCCATGGGGAATAAAGAAATCTGATAAGCGTCGTAACCTTGCATTAACGACTCTTTATATTGAGCGTGAATGTTCTGTTGCCAATCCTTTTGATACATATGAACTTACCGAGCATGCTCATAAGGCAAACATTCTAACACGAGTTTTGCTTTCGGATACATATGGTCGTATTTCTGATGATGCTCAAACGAAACGTGATAACGCTCACGCATGGTGTACAGAGTTTGAAACACTTAAATTACAGGTTTTTTATGACGATTTACATGAGCGTGCAAACTATCGTGACGAAGACGATCGCCCAGTTCTTTATGTAGCGATCGGTGCCCCAGCTTGCGGTAAGTCAACCTTCCGAAAAGAACTTGCTGATGATACTCTTATTCACAATATGGACGAGCTTCGTTGTGAGTGGTATCTTGAAAATGGTCCGAATTCTGATGCTGATTACGACATAGCTTACAAGCGCTCAACAGAAGACAAGCAATTTGCGAGCAAGGTTCATCAGTATTTCATTAAGTTGATCAAAACTGGTCAAAATATTTATTGTGACAACACTAATGCAAGTGCTAAGCGACGTCGGTTTTATGTAACCGAGGCTCATAAGCATGGTTACAAAACGGTTGCGGTTCTATTTCCAGTTCCTTTGCAGACGTTACTTGATCGTCAGAAGACTCGAGAAGATAAGACAATTCCTGAGTTTGCCGTTCGGCGACTTTGGGAGGCTATTTCGCAGCCTCAAATCGGCGAATTCGATGAGATCCTAGTTATCGATTAAAGTATTGTTTGCGCGTATAAATACGTGCATGGATACGTCTGACTTCAAGATAATTCGCGGCGCGCGGATTCTACAACAAATCGAACAAGAGAAACGTCTCGAAGAGCGTTCAAACTACCAAGAGCTTGAACGACGTACGATCTCCGCGTTTCCACGCACTCGAAAGCGTCAACATGCCGTTCATCCTGTACAGATCATTAGAACGGATTTCACACCGTATCTAGGCACAAGAAACCTGTTGGTTAGAGCTCAAGCTCGAAGTGGAACATACAATAATGTGTTCTATAAACCAATGCTGTTTTTCAATGAGATTCAGTTCGAAGAAGAAGATTCAAACGAAAATGTATCATTCAAAGCCTCTGATAATAAAGATTACCACATTCAACCAATCGATTTAAGCGACAACATTGTGCGCGTCCGCTGTGATTGTTTGGACTTCTATTTCCGATTTTCCCCATGGAATTTCAGTAATGACGATCTGTTTGGGCCAAAACCAAGACCATATGTTCGCAAGACAACAACCTATCCTCCGGTCAATCCTACAAGATCGCCCGGAATCTGCAAACATGTAATGAAACTAGTTCTCTCACTAAGAGACGCTAGATTACTGAAGCGTTAATAAATACTCCTATGAAAATTGATTTTCGTCAAGGCATTGTAACTTATCCCGAAGTAGCTGGTACCGGACAAGCGTTCCTACAAGTAACTGGCGGTGGTACTGATGTTGATTTACTAACTGGTAGTGGACAAACTACCGTTGCATTTGCTCAGCGAAACGCTGATTACTTACACATTGAAACCAGTCCCGTAACAAGTGCGTGGTCTGGAATTTCCGTTGGTACTACAACGTGGTTATTCTGGGACATCGATACACAGACCGGTGTCCGTACATTTGGTCAAACAATCGTTCAACCCGTATCACAAAGCACCGAACCGGCAACACTTACAGCAGATTTGCATTGGTTTGACACATCCACTGTAACGATGAGAGTATATGATGGTACAACATTCATCGAAAGAATTCGTGTGTTCGCTGCTCGAATAGAAAGTACAACTTTATTCCCAGTGGGAACAAATGCACAAACACCTTATGCAGGTACACAAGCCGGAATTAATCAAACAACCTTTGCAGGACAAATTTTATTTGCTGAAGGACTACCAGTTATTATTAGCGTTTCTGGAGTGTTTACACCAGGACAAATATTAGTAGGATCACCTCCAAGAGTTGCTGCAAATCCTTTTGCGAGAGTTTATACGTTTGCAACAACTGAAACAGCATTCTTAATGGGCGGCTCTCAAAAGGTTAACTCAATTCGTCTCGAGTCTGATGTAACGACAGCGACAGTGACACAAAATATTGCCGCATATGATGTTGTTAAATATTCCGGATTTGGAACAATCGAACCAGCTGGATATAATGATATAGACACAACAACTCTTGGAATTGTTGTCGATGGTCACGCTATTAATGAAATAGCTACAGTTATTCTTCAAGGAGTAATAGCCAACGAAGCGTGGAGTTGGACAACTATTGGTGCTGAACTATTTATTTTACAAAATGGTGATCTTACAGAAACTGATCCAAACCTTTCAACACCTTCACTTTTTCCAGTTAGTAAACCACCAGTTGCTCGTGTATTAAGCAGAACTGAAATTATCTTTATGCAGGGACTAGGTAAAATTGGTCCTCGTGGATTAAATCCAGCTTCTATTGGAACTATTGGTGATGTTGTGCTTACGCCACCTGTAACGGCTGGTGAAGTATTGCAATTCACAGGCTCTCCTGAACAATGGAGAAATGATCGACCTCTTATTGATGATCTTGAAGACGTTGTAATTACCACACCGCTCTTCGGCCAGTCATTAGTGTTTACCGGCTCACCCAACACATGGCGTAATTCATTTGAAATCCAAAACCTAGAGGATTTGGGTGACGTATTATTAGTCTCGGTTGGCTCACCAACCGCTGGCTCACCAACATTGGCTGCTGATGGCGATCTTTTATTTTACAATGGTAATGATTGGACTAATTTAGCACGAGGAACCAATGGTCAAATACTAACAATGGGCTCACCTCTATCACCAGTCTGGAGAAAACCAAACTTTGGTTCACCACTTGACAGTTCTATTGCCCGTATTTCTGCTACTGGTTCTCCGTTTGGATCACCTCTTGGTGGAATTACAAACGGATCAAACTTAATTCTTAGAAATGCTCAACTAGCGTTTAGAACTTCCATTGATCTTGGCGACGCGACAATGGAAGCATCAAATATCGGAAACACGTTCGCACTAGTTACACAACTAGCTGGTAATGATGCAATCAATATTGTCGCTACGGGAGCAGCTACTTTTGGATTTGCTGGCTCTCCAGGCGTTACAACTATTCGTGGATCCGAAGTTAATATTCAAACAAACAGGTTTGCGGTAGAAGTAAAAACTGGAATTACAGCGTTCGGTGGTGGTGGGCAACCCGGTGCTATCCTACTAACAGAACCGTACAATATTGTTACTGTAGTTGTTGCAGGCGGTGATTCAGTAAGACTACCTGCTACATTTGCTGTAGGAACTCTTGTTACTATTAAAAATGATGATGCTGCAGAGGCTTGTGATGTATTCCCATCGTTGGGTGATGATCTTGGAGCTGGTGGAGATACTGCTGAATCGTTAGCAGCAGGAGCCTCAATAACATACATTGCAACGGTAGCCAATACAACGTGGACTGATATCTAAGACCGTTTTTCTTTTTAATTTTAGCTGGTATATTTGTTTGGTAACTCTCACTAAGAAGAGTGTATATACAAACAATGAACTTTAAACAACACTGGATAGACCTATTCATTTATTATGAAGAAGATCCAACAATGGTTTCGAGACTCACACTAGACGAACTCGAAACAATCGTTGGCCGTATTCTATTCAATAAAAGAAACCTATCAGATAGTTGTAAACAATTCAGGGCTGCCTGTCAGAAAGAACTTGAACGAAGAGTTGCCGAAATCCGCAAGCACGAACTCGCCAAGGTGCAATCCGAGGGTATTCATCATGAGCTAGCTAAAGATTTCGACGATGTAGAATATTATTGGAAAAACATAAGAGACTTGAGAGAAAAGCATCGATACAAACGGGCTGACGAATTACTAAAGAAACGTGGTCGAAAGGTTGGTCAAGTATTATATGACTATACTCCCCTTCCAACAAATTTATATTCTGTTGGCGCCTTACTTAACATCTACAATGGAAAAGCAAAGGAGAATACTGGAGAACATTTTATGTCTCTTCATTCAAATGCCGGTCCGTTGATGCTTGAAGAAGCGATTTCAATTGGTATAAAATATGATATTCATCACTACGCCCTAGCGGTTTACAAGAATATACATACTGTAATTACGACAAAACACGAAAACGTTCTGTTGCAACAATACCACACAAACAATAAAATGATTACCCCTCAAACATCATACGATGCTGTTGGAATGGCAATACTGGTAGATGTTCCAAAACCTCCAACGCGCACAAAATTGGCATGGCATTATTTGTTCAAAAACCTGGAAGTTGAACCAAAAATCCCACACCCATTTACGAATGTATTACCGCTAGAATGCGTGGTTGAGAAGTATCTGGACATTGATGCAGAAAAATTGAAAGCCGCCTTAAAGATAGCATAAATACAATTGTGGTAAAACATGACCGTTGATACCATATTAGAAGAGAAAGTAAAATACGTGTATCTCCTCAAAAGAGATAAACAATAATAACAAGTAGATGAGAAAGGAGAAAAATAATGACTCTAACACTTGAACAATTACAAAGTGCGTTTAAAAAAGCCGATTCAGACGGCAGTAACCTTCCTAATAACTATTATCCTTTTTGGCGAATGAACGATGGCGAATCAGCCACGGTTCGTTTCTTGCCAGATGCGGATAAGGAAAATCCTTTTGGTTTCATGGTTGAAAAGTTGATGCATAATCTTCGAATCAATGGTGAAAACAAATCTGTTGCATGTCTAAAGACATACGAAGAGGATTGCCCAATCTGTAAAGTATCTTCGGAATACTACAAAAAAGATGACAAGACTAATGGTAAAAAGTACTGGAGAAAAAAGCAGTACATTACACAAGCTATTGTTCTTCAAGATCCGCTTGATGCTGATGACACAACAGGTGAAACTCATGAAGGCAAAGTTCGCTTTCTAACTCTTGGTTACCAGATTTATAATGTAATCAAAGAAGCGTTTGAAAGCGGTGAGTTGGATGAGGTACCATTTGCATATGAAGGTGGTTGTGACTTCGTGATTAAGAAAACGAAGCAAGGTGAGTATTCAACATACGCTGTTGGTTCTCGCTTCGCTCGCAAGTCTACCGATCTTACTGAAGATCAGTTAGTTCTGGTTGAAGAAAATCTTGGCAATCTAGCAGATCTTCTTCCAAAGAACCCTGGTCTTGATAAGGTTCAGGGAATGCTTGAGGCCGCTCTAACGGGTGGTACGTTTGGTGAAGAAACTACAACAACAGCCGCACCAGCAGCTGTAACCACTGAGAGTAAAGAAGAAGCTACAGAAGCAACATCTGATGAAGGTGGTTCTGACGAAGCCGACGCTATTCTTGAGCAGATTCGTGCTCGCCGAGCTCAGCAAGATAACTAATTAAGAAGGGGGCGCAAGCCCCCGCTCTTTTTAAGGAGATTAATATGAGTAAGATGAGTTTCTTAAAAAACTTTGAAAAAGATCTTAATAAGCTCGAGGACATACAGGTAGGTGCTGGCGATCCTCCTCGATATTGGTATTCAACGGGTAACTATGGTTTAAACCGAATTATCACTGGTAGTTTTTTCAAAGGAGTCCCACAAGGTCGAGTAACTGGTTTAGTTGGACCATCCGGGGCAGGTAAAAGTTTTCTAGCAGCAAATCTAGCAGCATCAGCACAACGTGAAGGTGCTTTTGTGTTATTTATTGATTCTGAGAATGCTTCAGACGAACAATTTGTACAAGCAATTGGTGTTGATACATCACCCGAAAACTATCGTTATGTTGGCGTTCGCACAATTCCCCAAGTAAACAAAGTTATGTCATCGTTTGTTAAAGGATATAAAAATGATTTTGGTCCTGATGATCCAGATGCTATTCAAGTTTTGATAGTTATCGATAGTCTTGATATGCTAATGACAGAAACCGAAGGTGCGAATTGGGACAAAGGTGTAACAAAGGGTGACCAAGGTCAACGTAACAAACAACTAAAACAAATGCTTAGAACATTCGTTCAGGGAATTAAAAATCTAAATATTTCTATTGTAGTAACAGATGGTGTCTATAAGAATCAGGATGTAATGAATGGTGAAGGATTATATATTGCAAAAGAAGCAATTCGATTCTCTCTTTCACAAATTATTATGTTGACAAAACTGAAACTTAAAGATACTGGTTCAACAGTGGTTAAAGGTATTCGAATGAAGTGTGAGGGATTCAAAACTCGCTTTACACAACCCTTTCAGAAAGTCGTCGTTGAAGTTCCATATGAAAGTGGAATGAATCCCTATTCGGGATTACTGGAAATAGCTCTCGAGCTCAATATCATTACGAAGAAAGGTTCACGTTATGTTATGACTGGTGAGGATACATCATGGTATGCAAAAGATATTGCAAACTATGCTGACGATATTCTCAAGAAAGCCGAAGAAATGAACAATGCAGTTCTTTTGGCATCCGGTGTAACAGATGATGACGTGGCTGCTCCTGATGATAAACGCTCTTCAAAAGCACGTCGGCAAGACACAGCCGACGACGAATAACGCACACTTTGTGTGTTTAAGAAAGGGGTCACACGTTGATCCCTTTTTGCGTTTCCCGTATAATAAGGCTTTAAAACTACGAAAAATTCGTTATGAAACCCAAGACAGCTACAGAATTAATGCAAGATAACATGCTGGTTAAGCATCTAGCAGGCAGTCTTGCGTATGGAACCGCTCTACCGACGTCTGACATAGATTATCGCGGTGTTTTTTGTGCGGATCCGATTAATCTTCTCACACCATTTTATACAATTCGTGAAGCAACTGATACGACGGAAGAAGATACAAAATTGTATGAACTTTCACACTTCATGAAACTAACCCTTGACTGCAACCCAAATGTTGTTGAAACGTTGTGGGTTGATGACGAAGACATCGTATTTTCAACACCTGCATACGAATATTTGCGCTCACACCGAGCTGAATTTTTGTCGTCTAAAATTGCTTTTACGACATCTGGATACGCTTTGTCTCAATTAAAACGAATCAAGGGACACAACAAATGGATTAATAATCCACAACCAGTTGAGCCACCTCGACAAACAGATTTTGTTTCACTAGTACAAAATTTTAGTATTGTGAAAATGTTCAAAATCGATCTGGAACAATACCGACAAGGTTATCGTTTGATCCCGTATGGCCGAGACATTTATGGGTTAGTTGTAGCTCCTTCCGAATCTTATGAAACATTTTCTGATGACTATACTCTCAATACTATATTTAATGAGGATGGTGATTTACCTCGAAGCACACCACTTGCAATAGTAAAGTTCAACAAAGAAGAATATAAACTAGCAAAAGAAAAACACGCTCAGTACTGGACGTGGAAACAAAATCGCAACGAGGTTCGTAGCGAACTCGAAGAAGAGCATGGTTATGATACGAAGCATGCAATGCATCTTGTGCGCCTTCTTCGTATGGGTAAAGAAGCTCTTGAAGAGGGTGTACTAAAAGTTAAACGTCCTGACGCTGAAGAACTTTTAGCAATTCGAGCAGGTGCATGGACATATGAAGAGTGTGTTGAATATGCTGAAGAGATGGATGCATTGATTCGTGAAAAGTTATACTTGACTACTGATTTGCCGAAGAAACCTGACCTGTTAAATGCAGCCAAGGTATTAATGGAAACACAGAGGTTGGTTTGGGATGAGTGAAAATAAAAAAAAGACCTCGTGGAAATGTAAGTGGTTCGGCCATAACTGGGAGATACTAGACGATAGACCCTGGCCTTGTTTCTGGCGACAGTGTACTTGGTGTGATAAAGAAAGTTTTGGCGTCGGTGGGGAACACGATGAGTAGATTGCGTGACCTCTTAGAAGAGCGATTCGTAGTATTCACAAAATACAGCGATGAAATACTCACAGAGATTTCTAGGAATGTAATTCCTGCTGTTCTTCAGATGATGAACCTATCAGACGAAGAGTTAGAAAAACTTACATGGACTAATATTCAGCTTCGTGAAGAACATGTTTTGTTAACAGGTGAAATTAAATATACTGAAGGTGACATCATTTCTGACGAGGACATGACAGTAAGACTTGATGGTTCACTCGCTATGATGTTAGACAAGATGATTCGCGTTGCTGTCCCTGCCAAATTGGCAGAAACAGGTTCATATGAAGATGTTCTCAACCACTTGAGAGAGGTAGAAAAACGTCTTCGTGATGACTATAAGGCTGTTTATGGTCACGAGCCGGCAACATATGAAGATGCTGTACAAAACGCACTTCCAACCCAAATTGGAATGGACTTCGGGCCCGATTTCGACTATAATGATCTAACAGAAGAACAACTCGAAGCGTTTTTCCTTTCTGGAATCGCGATGAATGCAATGGGAGATAAACCAAATTGAGTTTAATTGAACGGCTAGGAAAAGATTATAAAAATTTACCTGACATCTTAGCTGAGTACGAAAAAGGATTGGAAGAAGAAATAGTTAAACCAAAACTTAATATTAAAGGTAAAAATCTTGAGGCCGCGAATGCTGAACATGCAGGGTGGCAATTATATTATGAATCTCGTCGAGCTGATTTGCATGCTCTTGCTAAGTATTTTGAAGCTAGAACAGCCGCAGCTCGAGGAAAACTATTTAAGAAATATACAGAAACATACAATCGAACCTTATCGGACAGGCAAAAAGACAAGTACATCGACAACGACGAGCAATATCTCAGCCAGTATGAGATTTATCTCGAGATAAAAGAAGTGTACGAAAAATATGAAGCAGTATGCAACGCGTTTCAATCGCGTGGCTACGCTCTCAACAACATAACAAAAATAAGAGTAGCGAGCCTAGAGGATGTCAATATCTAGAACAGTTAAAGTAAAAATTTTGGATGAAGTAAATTGTGTATTAGTTGGATTAGCACCTGATCACCTTTTATACTTCTGGGAAGAATATGCGCGTAAAGCACCAAACTTCTTCTTTAATCCAAAATATAAACTTGGCCAATGGGATGGTAAAATACGTTATTTCCACAAGAACGGAAAGACGTATGTTTACCTATTGGACGATATTGTTCCTAAACTAATTGGTTTGGGATATCGTGTAACTGTTGACGATGATCGTACTTCAACTGTCCCTACTCCACCTCCAATTACTAAAGATTTTTACAAACATATTTTTCATCCGGAATGGAATGAATATATTATTTTTCGAGACTATCAAATAATAGGTGTTAATAAACTGATAGCAAATCGAGGTGGGTTGTGTCAAGCTGGCACGGGAGCGGGTAAGACATTAATGTGCGCTGCCTTAGCAGATAAGTACGGTGCTTACGATATACGATCGTTAACAATCGTTCCTTCAAAAGATCTCATTGAACAAACTGCTGAAGAGTATGAGATTTGTGAGCTCGACACCGGACGCTATTACAGTGAAGTGAAAACTCTGGATCATGAACATGTTATTTCAACATGGCAGTCACTACAGAACAATCCCAAGTTGATGCAAGAATTTGGTATGGTGATTGTTGATGAATGTCATGGTGCAAAGGGTCAAGTTCTTCAAAAATTACTTAACGAACACGCACCTCATATTCCACTTCGTTTTGGTTTTACAGGAACACTACCTAAAGCAGAAACAGATGCTATGGCTGTTCGTATTTCTTTAGGCGAAGTTCAACACAGTATCACTGCTCGTGAGCTAATGGATCAAGGACACCTTGCTAGTTTAGATATTCAAGTATTGCAGCTTGAAGAAGATTTTGAGAAAGAATATGTTGAACACTGTGAACAACTCAAGGAAGAAGATCCTCTTGAGAAGCCCCCAACATATAGACAATTTAAAGATGGTTACTTTCCTGATTATCAATCTGAAAAGCGTTATCTTCAAACGAACAAGGATCGATTGCAATGGATCGCTGATTTTATTGAAGTAAAACGTGATATGGGTAAAGGTAATGTTTTTTGTCTTGTTGATGGTGTTCGTAATGGACAAAAACTAGCTGATTTAATTAATGGTGCTGTCTTTGTTCATGGTAAGGATAAAGCAACATCACGTAAACAAGTTTACAATTTGTTTCGCGATAATGATAACCTAGTTGTAATTGCAACAATTCATATTGCTTCAACTGGATTAAACATTAAACGTATTTTTCACATGATGGCGATTGACGTCGGCAAGTCTTTCATTCGCATTATTCAAACAATTGGTCGAGGATTAAGAAAAGCTCCAGATAAAGATTCTGTTGAGTTTACCGATATTTGTTCCGACCTCAAGTACTCACGTAAGCACTTAACCGAACGTAAAAAGTTTTACAGAGAGGCACAATATCCACATAAGGTAAAGAAGATAGAATATGCTGATTTTTGATGATAATAATAGAACGATAATACTTGATGACATCTATACACCAACACCAACTAATTATATGTGGGTTCTTGATCTACAATTAATGGATTATACGCTTGCACCACTTTTAGTTCTTGAGGAGATTATATGTCCATCTATTCAAATTCGTCTTCGTGGATTTGATTTCTTTTTACCAGCAAACTGGAACCTATTAGTATTTTCTGAGGAAACTTCCGAGCTCGACGTAGTAGAAATATCAGAATTAGCTGGTCGCGAATTTACAGCATTTGTATATGATATTTCCGATCCTAAAATAGTTCGACATGTTCCGGGCCTTGTAACTGTGATAAATTATCAGTCAGAATACATAAATGTCGGACCCTCACTGAGCAAGCACCAAATGCTGTGTCATCCAATAAGCCCCACACAATGGGTGAATGTCTCCCCCTCTGACACGTATAATAAATACCTAAAGAACACAGTTATAGGAGATATTGTATAATGGTACTACACCAAAATAAAGAAGTGAGCTTTCGTGACTTCGGAACTCGAGATGACGAAGGTGATTCTGACGCAAAAATTTCTAATACTTTCAAAGATGCCGTGTCATTTTTTATTATTGAAAATAAAAGACTACCAAACAAAGTTGAAATGAAAGAAATTAACGAAAAGCATCTTCCTAAACTAGAGATTGAAACTCTTTGGGATTTTACCGAAGAAGGACTTAAAAAGGTTCTAGGAAAGTTAAGCCCTCTTGAATGGAAACAAGAATACGAACAAGAGTGGGTTATGGATAATGGAGACGTAGTCGATAGTGGTGCGATTGCTATTGATAATGCGGGCACAACAGAATTTAAGAATGTAGATTTTACAACTTATATCACAACAGACGCAGCTTCAGAGTCAGCACTTGGCTCTACGAAGGGCATAAACAAATATACTTTAGACCACCCAGGAATATGAGCAAAGAAAAAGTAAAAGAAAAAGAAAAAGAAGACGAGATTGTAACGATTCACGATTTCAAATCTATGCTAGTTGGTATGGATTTGATTTTGGGTGATGAGTGGACTCCAGACGAGAATCAATGGGGACGTATTCGAAAGAAAATTGACGCATTAATTGAAACTGCTGGACGTCCGGTCGTTAATACCCGCAATTTCCCACCCAATGTTGTCTCAAACGCAAATGTATCGGAAACTGAACTTATTAGGACTTTCCCCACTGTACCAGCAGCAGAGAACGTGCCTATTGGTCAACAGCCTATGGAGTCGGCTTTAACGCCAGTTCCAACGACACCGGCAACTCCGGCGGTTACTGGCTCTGACGGAGTTCACCGTACAGATGAGTTTGTTTAACACGCAATTAAAAGATCGAACACTTTTTTATGATGGAGATACAGTTGTGTCTCCTGCTCACGTGCTTGAGTTTATCGATAGGGGTCTTTCGGACTTCTATGTTACCGAAGAAACCGAAGAAATTAAGCAACATAATCGGTATGTTTCTAATCCAATCAAGACAAAAACATCAAATCATCCACTCAAATTTGAGTGGAATATTCCTGAATCATACAAATCTATGGACGTCGTTCAACACATCATAGATTTGTGGGCGGAAGACTGCAATCAAAACGATCACTACACAAGCGATGAATGTGATGTACGAGCTATGCGGGTTAGTGACGAATTACACCTGTATAAAGATCTGCAATTACTCCCAATTCTAAGAGCCATAATTTATATCATAAATACTTTACAGGATAAAAAAATTGTGTGGGGTGTTGGCCGCGGAAGTAGTGTATCATCTTATATATTATACTTGATTGGCGTCCACGATGTTGACAGTGTAAAATACGAGTTAGAGATCACCGACTTCCTACGAGCCCCTAGCAAATAGGAGAAAAAAAATGCCAAAGAAAGTCCGAACAGCCAAGGGACAAATTATTGATTTTGATCTATTAAAGATCAAAGAACAGATGGAAGCTGCACCAGCTCCGTCGAACGTCCAAGCTCGTCAAGACTTCATTGATCAAAAGATGCGTCGCCGTGTGAAAAGAGTTAAAGAGCAAATCGCTGAAGCTAAAAAAAATCCAAAGAAGCGTAAGCCAAAACCTGTTGACGTTGCTCCTGATCTGGAAGTACAATCTGCCGAGCAAGGTGTAAAGATTGATGAAGTTAAACCACCAAAACGAAAGATTAGACGAAACCCATAATCAATAAATGAGCGTCCTACCTAAAGATCTCGAACCAGTTTCGAACCATATTCTTTTCCAATTTTTGGAAGAGACGAGCAAATCACAAAAAGGCGCTTTTCAAAATAAAACCGATTGGGGCTTCCAATTAAAAACTTCAGTTGATGATACAACAAAGTCACCGCGGTGGGTTAAAATAATTGGTCTAGGTCCAGATGTAGTTGAAGAATTCCATATTGGACAAGTAGTTCTCGTTGCACCACTAAAATGGACTCGTCAAGTTGAGTATGAAGGCGTAGAATTCGCACGCACTGACAACAATCAAATACTCGCAATTGATGACGACACCTAAAAATATTCATAAATAACCCTAAAGGGGACATTGAATGTTTTTTGCAATCGTAACATTAATAACAGCACTCTCTATGGCAATCATAGCAGCTTGGTTTGCTATTGCTGGCATCATGGCAATTTTTGCTGGAATGCCTATATTTGCAATGATTATGGGTATTGTAGTCGAAGCGGGCAAAATCGTAGGTGTAACCTGGATCTACCGTAACTGGTTAGAGAAAACTAAACTCAAACTAGTTATGATTCCTGTTGTTATAGTTGCAATGCTATTAACTAGTATGGGTATTTTTGGTTTACTATCTAAAGCTCACTTAGAACAAACTGCACCTGTCCTAAACAACTCTGCAAAAATTGAACGTCTCGATAAACGAATTACACGAGAACGAACTGAAATTGCAGACGCAGAACTTATCATTGACCAATTAGATGATACAATACGAGTACTCGTTGACGCTAGAAAGATTAGTCATCCCACAGAAGGTTCACGAGTTGTACGTATTAACCAACAACCACAACGCGATCAACTCAAACAAATTATAGATAACTCATTCGATTCCATCGATGAATATGAAGACAAAAAACTAACTCTTAACCAAGAACTAAACGAGATAGAACTTGAAGTTGGACCCGTTAAGTATCTCGCCGCGTTAGTTTATGAAGAGCCGGAAAACAACATCGAGGAAGCTGTTCGAATGGTAATAATTGCTTTCATTTTTGTATTTGACCCGATGGCTATTTTACTGTTGATGGCTGCTAACTTTACGTTTATGAAATTAGAAGGTACTGAACCTACACCCACTGGAGGCGGTAGCGAACCAGAAGATTCAGATGATCCTCCTGGTGAAGATTTGATTAACCTAATTGACGACGACACACAAACCGTCGTTAGTGACGTGTCAAAACTAAAACCAGTTGATACTGTTCAAGTTAAGCCGGATAGTGAACTTAATCAATCAACTTATGATAGAGCGTGGATGAACGACGTTCCGGCCAAAGATGAAGATATTAGTTCGTCTGAACTTATAACGTTAATACAAACGTTGAAAAACCGCGATAAAACGACTGGCGAAGAGGTATTACTTAAGCGATTTAAGGCCTTAGCTACTAGTCGAGGTATCCCTTGGGATATAGCTCGACGTGCATCAGTCGCAACAAGAAACCAACTTCTAAAACACTAGTTGTTTACCCCCTTTATCTTCTGTATAATGGACTGATAAATGTTCCAGGAGAAGACATGAGCGAGCATGATCGCAAATTGTGGGTAGAAAAATATCGCCCAAAAACAACAGAAGAATATATTTTTCACGATGCAACGATAAGAGCTGCAGTCACAAAAATGATTGCTGACAAAAGTATCCCTCACCTACTACTTTCGGGTGTTCAGGGCTCAGGCAAAACAACCTTAGCACAAATTCTTGTTAGTGAACTGGACGTTGAAGAAACTGATGTTCTTGTTCTTAATGCGTCTGATGAAAACTCTGTTGATGTAATGCGAGATAAAATTAAAGGCTTTATTACGACATATGCAATGGGAGATTTTAAAGTTGTACGGCTCGAGGAAGCAGACTACATCACACTAAATGGTCAGGGTGTGTTACGTAATATGATGGAAGAGTATGCTGACGTAGCTCGCTTTATTCTTACATGTAATTACGAAAACAAAATCATTCCTGCTGTTAAGTCTCGTTGTCAACAATTCAGATTTAAAGCTGGTGATAAGGTCGATATAACAGAATATGCGTGTAAAGTACTAATGGCCGAGAAGGTTTCATTCGATATAAACACACTCGATAAGTTTATTGCTATTGGCTATCCAGATATTCGCAAGATTGTTAATCTTCTTCAACAACATACAAATGAAGCTAATGAGCTGCAATTACCTCAAGCCGAAGATGCTGGAGATTATAAGTTCAAATTACTCGACTGCATTGAGCGTGATAAATGGCTAGAAGCGCGACTATTATGTTGTGAAAATGTCGTTGCAGAAGAGTGGGAAGATGTATATAGATTCCTATATGAGAATCTTGAAAAGGCACCTAAATTTAGTGCCGATAAAAACAAATGGGAATCAGGTATCGTTATAATTGCTGATCATTTGTACAAACATGGTATTGTTGCTGATCCAGAAATTAATGCAGCAGCAATGTTCATAAGACTAACTCAGGTATAATAAAATGTGGTGGACTGAACTGAGCACCGAGGAAGATAAAATGGAAGATAATTGGAAAGAAGAACTAAGTAAAATAAGCGACGAGCACAAAGTAACACCAATTAGTGTTGGTGCTGGCTTAGAAACAAAACCACTGGCAACACTTGAGCATGAGATGTTAACAGGTCTAGAACCTAAGGAAGGAGACTTGTGGACCAATTGTGACACAGGTAACGCGTTTGCTTGGAATGGTGATAAGTGGGTTGATACAGCTCCTGTAGAACTCAAGGACATAGAGGCTCCAACACTCGAACTGTATCACAGCGAACCAGCACAGATGGTTGCATTCGAACCAAACAACAATTTCATTATTATGGGCGACGACGGCAAACAACTTGTTTGTATCGATATGGGAACAGGCAAAACCACTCTAGGTCCTGAATATAATCCAGACGATGCTGCAAGAGTATTTTGGAATTGTATAGAGCAATTCAAACAGCCGGACGCTGGGAAAGAAAATGCGAATATTGCAGCAACTGAAGTCCTTCGAGACGTGCGGCGTATACTTGGCGCTGAAGAGGGCGAAGACATCTTGGATGTAGCGAAACAAGTAATCGGTGATGCTGGTCATAAACCTCATTGCAATTGGTATAAGTGGGACCACAAGTTCTCTTGGTCCGGAGACGATTGTACTTGTGATGCTGGTCATAAACCTCATTGCAATTGGCATAAGTGGGACCATAGGTTCTCTTGGTCCGGAGACGATTGTACTTGTGATGGTATTATAAATTGTCCATATATTCCTGAAAAATTCTCTATTAACGATGCTGAACAAACATTTGACGATGCAATGAAGGTGATAGACTAATGGCAAGACAACGCAAACCAGAAAACGAAACAGTAGATCAAGCACGCAATCGACAATTACTTGAATCAATTGCTAATAATGCTGATCGTAGTGAGAAGACATCATGGAATCGCAAAATGGATAACATGGTTAAGCTGATTGCAAAACTACGACCACTTGAAGAAAAAATTCTTGAAACAGAAGAGAAAAAGTTACCGATTCTAGATAACATTCAAGAACTTCGTTTGGTTATGGTAAAGGAATGTGTTCACCCATTTGATCATCTAGTATATTTCGAAAATCATGTTAGATGTAAATTCTGTAATCGCCGAATTTCAGTTCCAAGGAGTTTTGTCGATGGCGGCGAAGTATAAGTTAGATATATTCAAGGTTCTCGATCAGGTCAATAGAAAGAACCATGCGTACTATGATACGTTTAGTGAAGAACAAAAAAAAGCATTTGTTCCTCTTGTTGTTCAGCGATGGTTAACTGGTACGAAGGACGCTCGTCAAATATTCTTTATAAGCGAACTATCTAATCGCTTTGTATTTTCTTTAAACAAACACAAGAAATTATTGTGGCAACTTCTTACAATTGCATCGAGTGGTATCTCTCGTAGATATCATTGGAATAAAGCGAAGACTAAAAAATCAACCACAACACCATTCGTCATCGACATTATTAAACGAATATATAACTACAGCACATCAGATGCAATTAATGTTGCCCCACTATTAACAAATGGTGACATCTTAACAATGGGTGAAGATTTGGGATTACAAAAAGAAGAATTGACAAAACTAAAAGCAGAACTCAGAAAACGATGAGTACCGGATATAAGTTCGAGTGCCGTTTTTGTGGAATGCGATTCAAACTAGAGAATCGTTTTATGTCACACCGTTGTAAGCAAATGATGCGTGACGAACAAATTCGAACGCCGATCGGACAAACAGCATGGTCATATTATCAGAAATGGATGAAATCCTATCGCCGAGCCGTTCCGTCTATTGAAACTTTTCTTACATCTAACTATTACAAAACATTCATTAAATTTGCACAGTTTGCACAAAAGGTGGGCCTTCCTGATGTTGATCAGTTTATTTGGTATATGAAGGAGAAAGATATGCCGCCTTCAATCTGGATTAACAACGAGATTTATGCGAGCTATATTGAGTTTGTTGATACAAAATCTGACCCAAATAAACAGGCCCAACAAACAATTGATTGTCTTTTTAAACTTGCGACAGAATATCAAGTTGACGTATCCGATATATTTAACTATCTTGATCCAAACGATGTAATCCTTATGTTACATCGTCGACAAATCTCACCATGGATCCTCTTACATAGCCCGAAATTTAAGGATTTTCTCATCAATAAAACTACTGATGATGAAAAAACTGTGATGCAAGCGATAATCCGCCCAGACTATTGGGCAAAAAAGAAAACCAAACATCCCGAAATAGTCGCACAAATGAAGAAGTATGTTCACGAATTGGACTTGTAATTCAGCCCCTGATTTAACATACCTCGCTCCAACGCTTACTCCCATAAATAGGTGCATAACCGTAATTCTAAGGAAATACTGCACCAATGCCCAATACATATACGATTCTAAACTCGCGTGGGAGCACACTAACAACTATTGCCGAGACTCAACGAGACTCAACTAGCACAAGTCTCGTACTCCACGGACGTGGCGCAATTGAATACGGTCTTCAACGTGATGAAAATATTGTACATCTTCTGGAAAATTTCTCTAGTTCTTCCGGTCCAAGTAATCCTATTGATGGTCAACTTTGGTGGGATACGAGCGTAGATGCGTTTAATGTTTGGAACGAGGATTTAGGCAGTCCTGTTGGTTCAGGTGATTGGGAATCCCTTATTCCTGGTGCTGCAGGAGTTGGTTTCGTTATTACTGCAGGTGATGGATTAGTAAGCGACCCCGCAGATGGGTTTCCCTCAGGTTCTCCTGATACTGGTATTACATTAGATGTAGATAATGGTAATGGTTTAACGTTTTCTGCCGGACAGTTGATAGTTAGTATTGGTAGCCCAACACCAGGACTATCGTTTAATCCTGGAGGCGGCCTTGTGGTTGATGCAACAGTAGTTGATCATGACCTGTTATTCAATTTTGTTGCGAACGAGCATATCGATCATACTTCTGTTGCTGTAACAGTAGGCACCGGTCTAACCCTAATTAATGTATCAGGAGACATTACAACTAGTTTTGATTATGCAGTCGACTTTTCAGAGGTTGTACGAAGATCTACCAATCAAACAATAGGTGGCATAAAAACATTTTCAGACGGTCTTCTAGGTCCGAACGCTAGTGCAGGAACACCAACATATGGGTTTACCACCAGTCCGGGTACAGGTATGTATCGCTCGAGTGCAAGTGAGATTGGTTTTGCTACAGCTGGCATTTCTAGATTCCGTATTGAATCAACTGGTGTTCTACGATCATTAAATCTTACATACGAAGCTCTCGTAACAGAAGATGATGATATTCCAAATAAAAAATATGTTGATGACGCTGCGATAGCAGGCGTCGCTCGTGGATGTCTTGCATACGGTACAGTAAGTCAAATAATGACCTCGACAGTCGAGGGCACAGTATTCTTTAACAGCGAGGCATTTGACACAGATAGCATTCATTCAACAGTATCAAATACGGGTAGGCTAACAGTCCCAGCAGGTGTAACAAAAATTCGGTTGACGGGACATGTTGCGTGGCAAGCAAATGCTGATCCTGGATATAGACGAATAAGGTTTAGAAAGAATGGGGTAAATGGCGGTATTGATCTCAATCGTGGCATTGCTCAGCCAGAAGATGTACATATTAACGGTGGCTTGGGTATTGGTGCCGGAAATCTGGACGGAAAAACGCACCGACAGTTAACTTCAGGTCTTATAGAAACCGTAGCAGGAAATTATTTTGAACTGAGAGCTCAGTCGTTTGGAGTCGCTGTTCTTGCAGGCGGCGAACAGTGGTTCGAAATGGAAATAATTGCATAATGAGAATAATATGGTAACATCATACATAGTAAATTTTACAGATCCGGAAACAACTCCATTTAGTATTAATCCTTTTACTACTGACGGACCTTTAGCACCTAATACACTTGCATTAAATACAAGTGCCGTAAGGGCAAGCACTGGTCTGCTTCTTTATGGTAAAGGGCATACTGATTACGGTGAACGAATTCAGGAAAACCTCATTAATTTGATGGAAAACTTTTCTGGAGCAACAGAACCAACATTTCCAATTTCAGGACAAACGTGGTTTTCAAGAATCACCTACGTTATCCTTGGGCAAGGCCCAGGTTCTCCTAGTGATTTAACGATTCCTGTTTATACATGGACAGACGATGCAAGTAATCCTAATGGTGGTGCATGGACGCTATTAACTGACTCTGGAGTGGCTGATCCTATTGCTGGTGAAGTTAAAGTAGGCACACAACCAACTGCCATTGTTGATGGTGCATTTTGGCTCGATGTTGATGGTTCTCCATTTAATGCAACTTTATCTATTGGTGTAAACAACACATCAAGTAATTTAGGCCCAACCTGGTTGGAACGCGAATTCGAAGATCTTTCAACAGCATTTGCAGCAATAGGCAAAGTTGGTGCAACAGAACTTATAGCTGGCAGTTATAAACCACAAAAACAACTTAAAGTTTACGACGGAGTTAGTTGGAAAAATGCTGGTAATGTATTCACTTCTGAAATAGCTCCTCAGAGTCCAACAGAAGGTGATATGTGGTTTAATATAGCCCGAAATGAGGTTGGTAGTCCAGATTTTGGCAGTCCACCACTTGGCAGTCCCGCAGATGCTGGTTTTGCAAATCAACTTTTTATTTGGGAAAGTGGTCTGTGGCGAACAACGGGTTACGTAAGCACAGGTGGTGATATATTAACTGGATCACTCCAGTTTGGTCTTCCTACTGGTTCTCTTTTCTTGTGGGAAGGTCAAGGAAACGACGCAGTCGGGCCCGATTTACGTGCATCCAATAACGCTCTTTTAACATCAGCTCGTGATTTTTATATTCACATTAATGACGATAGCTCCGGAAGCCCAGCAGCAGAAACTAATGTATTTGAGGTTGCTGCTGGAACACAATCTCGAGGCGCACATACATCTCTATTTCAAGTCCGCGCTGATGGTTTAATTCTTTCAGCTCTCGGTGGATCACCGTACACGGCACTATTAATATCTGAAGATAACGATGCGGCACTCGTTAACTGGGGAACTGTTACTCCTTTAACTGCCGATGTTGCTCAAAATACTTTAAATATTGGCATTCTCAACCATGGAACAGGTCCAGTAGTTGCCTTTAGCGCGAAAGTAAATCGTGTTGGTGATACGATGACAGGTACGTTGGTTTTCGCTCCGACGTCCGGTTCACCAGTAACAAGTACATTCGGTTCACCACAGGTTGGTGAAATTGGTATTGATATGGGTGATACACTTATTGTTAATGTTCAAGATCCACAATCAGCTCAAGATGCCGTAAATAGACGATTCCTTACAGAGGTGTTAACTGGATCTCCAAATCCACTTGGCGCGGGCGTCCAGGATGGTGTTGTTGATACAATAGATTATGTAGCTGCAACACGCGGACTAACATTAACTCGGACCGAAGGTTTAGCAGACCTTGAATTTGCACTTATTCATACCCACCCATCTGGCGAAGTAATAGATACTGTTAGTACACCTTTTCTAAGAGATTCGTTACAAGAAGTTTACTTTGGTTCACCTCTGGACGGGTTACCGCATCGTTTGATAGGTTCGCCTCCTGATCCACTTGAACCAACACAATTCCAAATCAATAGTATCGCTATAGAAGATATTGCCCTTCGACTCGCTTCAGCAGAACTTCCGAAAGCACGTGAAATTTTCCATGTCGGCATCGGTTCGCCTCGAGTAGATGGTGGCTCTCCAGCAATTGATAACACACGATTTTCGTTCACGCACGATAGTTATGTTGCTGGAACACATCGACTAACCGTATATGTAAATGGTGTTAAACAATACGCCAATGAGCGTGCTCATCAACATATTCAATTTAATACAAATTTGAATCTTTCAAGTTCTGCTCAAACATACCTTGATAGAATAGGCTCTCCTCAAGTACTAGGTTCTCCTGCGTTCGCTGGATCTCCACGAAACCTCATAGGTTCTCCTCTATTACCATTAAACTATACATTACAAATTGTTGTTGATGGTGGTAGCCCTGCTTCGGTAATGACAGCACAAGGCAACGAACTAACACTTTTTCAAGATATCGTTAATGAAATTAATACACAAATAACAGGTGTAACATCTGTATGGAATTTTGTAGATAAAACTATTGACGTATATTCAAACACAACAGGTACCAATTCTGCAATTGATATATTTGATTTTGGTTCACCACTTGGAATACCTAACGCCGGGTTGACCCTGAGTTTACTTGGTCAGCTTTCAATAACACCACGCCCTGGTGAGGGTAGCCCAATTCCTGGCGCTGGTAGTCCTGATCAAACAGGACGTGCTTATATACTTGGAAATATTGTACCAGTTGCTGGTAGTCCAGCGGTAGGACCAATTACCTTCGTAGATCAAGATCTCGCTTACTTTGAGGCAGTAGCTGGAGCTGGTTCTCCTGCTGTATTCGCAGATGCGTCGTTTGGTGAACAAGTATCAACAATTGTATTTAATGCACAGTTGTCGGCTGCAGACGTATTAGAGTTACTATATGAACCGGTGAGTTAAGGAGATCTAAGATGCCACAACCAAAGATTAGATCTGATCAATTCAAGACGAGGTCCAAAGTAGAAAGTGGTTTGGGTGGTGCCTTAATCATTGAAAATTTATCTCCTGGACACTCATTACAATACACTGGTTATCCTCTGGCCTGGAGAAACGCACCAAGTGGATCTGGTGGAATGGCTGTTGGAGATGGTTTGCGAACAACAGCTGGGGCTGGATCTCCTTTTGTTGGTATTGTTTCAACAGACTCTACAGTAGCTAGAACAAACGTTAACGTTGAAACCTTTGGACCAAACATTAATCTTAATGATTCAACACAATCAATAGATAAACGTATTTGGCGCATTTCGAACGCAAATAGTCAATTTTTGATTTCCACACGAACTGGTACTGATGCACCTGGTAACGATGCAGTTATAATTAAGCGAACAGGAACAACAGTTGATTCAGTTGTCCTTCCATCTTCGTTAGTATTAAATGCGAGTGGTGTTGGTTCATTTGCTGCTCTTCAACTTACCTCAAAAACTCCTACTATTCAAATCAATAGCACTAATGCCACAGCTAATGAAGGAGTCTGGGAAATTGCAGCAACTAAGGAATTAGAATTTCGAACACGAACTGATGCGCTTGGAACAGGTGCTACGTGGCTAACAGTTAAACGATCAGGGACAACAGTATCTTCAATTAATTTTGTTAGTGCTTCGTTTACAGTAAATGGTATATCACTATTAGAAGTAATTAAAAATCAACAAAACCGAATTGAAGAGTTAGAGAAAAAGATCAAGACGGTTTTATCTTCAGGGTAAGACCACAACCAAGGTGGCTCCTAGATGACACAACCATTAGTTAAAATATTACAAATCGACTCGGACGAACTGAGTCTAACTATAAGAACTGAGATTCAAACGAATGTCATTCTTGAAGATATTTCCGATGTAATCACTGGTAGCCCAGTTACTTTTGGTTTTATTATCGAATTTGGTGGATCTCCCACACGGTGGAGAGCCGTGAAGAATGCTGGTAGTCTCGGTGATACAAATGTTTCAGGTGCATCAATTGGCGACTTTCTTTATTTTGCTGGCTCTCCTGGTGGTTGGACTAACACAAGTACAATACAACTTCTCACTGATAGAATTGTTGTTGCTGGTGTTTCTGGAGAAAACTTCGGTAGTCCAAGACTTGGTGGATCTCCACAAGTCGTAATAGCTGGTAGTCCAGCAAACAGAACATCCCTTGAAGTAAGATCAGCCGTTCCTGGCTTGATGCTTTATGATACAGACGCTGGAGCAGACGAAAAGGCGTGGCGTTTTATTGTTGATGATGGAGATCTCTTAGGAGAACTTCGATCAGATAGTGGAAAGACAGCAAATAGGTGGTTAGAATTAACTCGAAGTGGTACTTCCGTATCGGATTTATATTTGTATGCAGGTCAGCAAGAAAAAGCAATTCATGCAATTGCTGGTGCCGCAGTAGAATTTTATCATAACAACATTAACGTTGCTGAAACAACAACAGCAGTTGGTGGTGGCTTACGTATTAACAATCTAGCAACTGGTGCAGGGTTTGAACGCGCTCTAACAACAAGTGACTTGGGTACAATTTTAACTGTTAATGCTGGAGATGGAATTGATTTCTTTGGCTCCCCTGTAACGGTACGAGTTGATGCAACGGTAGTTAGATTTTCTGGATCACCTATTGTTGTCGGCTCCCCAACGGCAGGAGAAATTATATATGACGACGGTTCTGGTAGGTTTGTACGGCTGCCAAGAGGAACTACCGGACAAACACTTTCCATGGGTAGTCCTTTGCTACCATCATGGAAACCGGGTGTTTTTGCAATCCCACTAAGTACATCAAGTAATTTTAAAGTTCCGTTCTTGAATACAGCAGCCTCTTTGGCCGGCTTCTTTGCAGTATTACACGAAACTACTGGTACTTTCACATACAATCCGTCCACTAATACACTAGCCGCAGCTAATTTTTCTGGTAACGCAACTACGGCCTCTCAGTGGTTAACAACACGAACAATTCAACTTTCAGGCGAAGTCACTTCTGATGCTGTTAACATTGATGGTAGTGGCAATATTACTATCACAAATACTGCAGTTACAGGATCACCACTTCTTCTAACAAATATTGTTGGCGGAGATGGGATTAATGTAACATCTGGTTCACCAAACCATACAATCGCGGTTGACAGTACTGTTATACGAACAACCGGGAATCAAAGTATTGCCGGCAATTTAACTTTAACTGGATCCCCAGCGAGTCAATTTCAAATAACTGATGGCACACAAGAGCTAACCCTAGATGTCGGAACTATCGTAGCCAACCACCACGGTATATGGTTACACCAAACTGCGGAAGCTGCTACCAACTACGCTCTTCTTGGTGATACATCAAACAACACATTATTAAATGCAGCGGGATCACTTTTTTTCCGCATCAACAACTCAAATGTGATGAGTCACAGCTCGACGCTGACTACCAGCTTACTACGTCATACATTTACACAAACGGGTACCACTGGAGACGATGGTGGTTCTATCTCTCTAAACAGTTCGAATCCTAGTTTTAATGTTGCTGAGTCGGATGCACCTCTCAACGAGCAAAATTGGCTTTACTTTTGGACAGGTGGTGAGTACCAAATACGTATGTACAATGATGTGTGGAGTGGTTCACCCGCGCTTACCATTCCATTCTCTATCACCCGTAGTGGTGTAATACCAGGTCAGGTAATTATTGGAGACGGAGCGACTCTTCGTATTCGCGATTCTGGTGATTCAGATTTTGCTGATTTTAGTCATGATGGTACCGACTTCAACACAACACTTGTAAACACAACCGACTGGAATATCACCGGCCTTACGACGGCGTTCAAGATATTTGATGGCGCTAACGCTTCATTCAATTTTGACATCACGAACTCGCGTCTGGAACTGAGGGATGGGTACGCACTTCGTATTCAGAACTCAGGCGATACTGATTATGCAGAATTTAGTCATGACGGTACAGACTTCAATACTAATTTTGCCAATACGACTGATTGGAATATTTCAAATGCTCGCGACATACAATTTGGATCACCAGTGCACACGGTACTCACAACGGGACCATGGTCAGGACAAGCGGATCATGCAATTCGTGCGCAAGGTAACACCTTACTAGACAATGTTGAATTTGCTCTCGCTGTTAAAGATGGAACGAACAACAGACGGGCAAGAATGTTCCTTAGTGACGAGCAAGGTACATGGGGACTGCAAGCTAGTGCATCTAGTGGCGTACCAACTTTTCAGTTATTTTATGCAAACACCTTAGTTCTTGATAGTGATGGTACAAGTACAAACTTCAAGGGCTACGCAGGTGGAATACGAATCTACGATTCGGGTAATACTGACTTCATCACTTTAAGAGACACTGACGCTGTTTCGTTCATTGAGTCGAACGTAAACCCAATTCAAATAAATCCTGGTGGTGCATATGTTGGTGTCATCGGAGGAAATCAATTTCGGGTCTTTGATGGTAGTAATCTCGACTATGCTCAATTTGTTCACGACGGAACAGATTTTAATATGACACTTGTAAACACAACCGACTGGAATGTCACCTTTGGATCTCCAGAAGGCAATATGATAGTAAACGCTACGCTAGTAACTGGTGATGGAACCTCTACTTCTGGTCAGACAATTATTGAAGGACACTACGCTGGGGCCAATAGACTCAATATCTTTGGTGGAGAATTTTCCTCAGGAGCAACCGTACTTGGCTTTGCTGCAAGACCTAATATTGGCGGCGCTGGATTCGACTCTAGTGCTGGCAATTCCTCATTTGGTCGTGCTATTATGACAATGGATAGCTCCGGGTTTGACTTCTTGACGACAACAACAGCAACCGTAGCAATTGGTGACCCGGTAACTCTGACTTCACGCATGACGATTGCCAATGCTGGCGCTGTAGACGTTGTCGGTGCATTGACGGCTGCAAGTTATGATGGTGTAGTTCTAACGACAGGTGGTGTTGCCACCAATTACCTTGATGAAACTGGTGCATATTCAGTTCCGGCTAGTAGTGGTGACCCAGATCAAAACTTGTTCTTAAATGTTCTATCTGATGCTGGAACAGCAGTTGCAGATAATACAACAGATACATTATCAATTCTTGGCGGCACTGGAATTAGTACAGCAGTATCAGCTGACGCAGTAACGATTACGAACGATGATCCAAACGTAGATCAAAACTTATGGTTGAATATGGATGCTGATTCAGGTGGTCCAGTAGCAGCTAACATTACAACCGATACGTTCACGATCACTGGTGGTGCGTCTATTACCACTGCAATATCTGGCGACGTAGTAACGATCACAAATGATGCTCCGAATGTCGATCAAAACTTGTTCTTAAATGTTCTTTCTGACGCTGGAACTGCCGTAGCCGATAATACAACAGACACATTATCAATTCTTGGTGGTACTGGAATTAGTACAGCAGTATCAGCTGACGCAGTAACGATCACAAATGATGCTCCGAATGTAACTCAAAACTTATGGTTGAATATGGATGCCGATTCTGGTGGTCCAGTAGCAGCTAATATAGCCACTGATACATTTACAATCACTGGTGGGACGGGTATTGTATCTGCAATCTCAGGTGATGGAGTTGGTATCACTCTTGCCTTATCGGAGCTTGGAGTAACTGTTCCCGTTGCTGGTGATTGGCTTGCGTTTGATGACGCTGGTACCTCGAGCAAAGCACTCTTTAGTGCAGTACCATTAAGCATCTTTAGCAACGACTTAACAACAATTACAATAGCTGACGAAGCAGCTGATGCTACTTGTTTTGTAGGATTTTACACAGCAGCTACAGGTGCTCTCCAACCAAAAACAAATGCTGGATTAACGTTTGATTCAGTCGCACAAGACTTAACGGTTGGCGGTGCAATTACAGGTACGACAAAGTCATTCCTAATCGACCACCCATCTAAGCCAGATATGAAACTTCGTCATGGTTCTCTTGAGGGACCAGAACACGCTGTCTACGTTCGTGGACATTTGAGTGGTAGCAGATTGATCGAATTGCCTGACTACTGGACCAATTTGATTAACCCAGATTCAATAACAGCAACCTTAACACCTGCTAGTAAGTATCAAGAACTATATGTTCAAAAAATAGAAAATAATATCGTATATGTTGGTGGTAATAATTCACAAGAGGTAGATTGCTTTTATACAGTCTACGCAGAGCGTATTGATATTGATAAACTTGTTGTGGAAGAATAATGGGTATTTCTTACAACAGACGAACACTTGGTTTATATAATAACGGATTAGCTCAAACCGGAACGAACGAAGATCAATCAACAGTCAAACTATATTCTGCAGGTAGTCCATCTGCACTTAGCGGTGATTTCTGCTTTGCGGTGGGTAGCCCATCCGTATTCGGAGCTGGCTGGTTAGGTGATGAGTTCCTTCCAGTTGACACAAGTAAAACATATATCCACGCATGCAGCATGCGAACAGTTGAAACCAACTACTTAGGTAATCTTGGCTCTGGTCATATAGGATTTGCGCCTTATGATGTTCAAAAACGATTTATCGATTTAAGACAGTGCGGTGGACTCGGGAATACGACATTAGCACGAGATGCTAACGTTGGCGATTCATATGTTTTTATAACAAGCGACACGAGTTGGACCACGGGAGCAGCAGCGAATCACCAATGTCATATCATGCTTTATCCAGCAACGCACCCAGATTTTAGCGTAGCGTATGAATATACACGAATTGGTTTTGGTGATCAAAGCATATATTTCGATCCCGAAGCAACTAAACTAACAGGCTCACCACCATCAAATCGATTAACATTAGTACTATCAGACTTATCGACTCCAACAACATTCCCAGATGTTGGACACTCAACCCCTTCAGGAACCCCAGTCATGAATGGAAAGGCTGGTGGCACATATTGTTACTGTAATGGTAATCCAAATTATCCTATCGGCTCGTGGACAACTTATATTACTACACCGTTTACTGGTGAAACCAGAAACTCATCACAACCGTTTCGTTATGGAACAAAATACATAAAATTTTTGAATTTGAGAAACTTTAATTTTCGAACCCAAACTGGTTCACCAGCTGGTACAGGCTCGAGCGCCAGGTATTTAATTGACAACATTATGATAGTAGAAGTACCACCAGGTAAGACTTATCCAGACAAACTTTTTAGCACAAGAGATATACACGAATAATGGAAGAAATAATTGAAATTGACGGTGAATGGTTTTGCGTCCGCCACGACGATTTAGACCCAAATGGTGAACCTGTGATGGTGCCAATTGATCCACCAGGATCTCCACAGTAATGGCACTTCATCACTCACCAAAAATGGTTACAGACGGGCTAATATTAAGCCTAGATGCAGCTAATCCAAAAAGCTATCCCGGCAGCGGAACGCTGTGGAAAGATCTGAGTGGCAATGGCCACCACGCGACCTTCACAACACTAGCAACACACGTACCAGGATCACACTTCTCGTTTGACGGAGTCGGTGATTTCGCAACAGTAGATTCAGGATTAGAGACTGTTATTGACGGCCTTTCAGAATTAACAATTACTGGATTAGTAAATTATCATTTCTTTGAACACGTTGATAATATAATTGGTTGGGGCAACGCTAACGCCTCTGATTCTCCTTTTCAACAACGCACGCTCGGATTTTATAACCATAGTGGTATATTGAGACCTTCTTATGCCACAAGCGCATCATTTGGCACATCGGCAACAATGGTTGATAAGTGGGTGTTTTTAGTTTCACGATATACCGCAACAACCATATATGCTGACATGTTTGGTAATGAATCAATTTCAAACTCACACACAATAGCATTTCCGGGTGCCACGTGGAAAGATATTAGTGGGGCCTCTTATGATATCACCATAGGCAAAACAAGTTATTTCGCTCGATTTGCTGAATGTGACATTAGTTTACTTCAAGCATATAATCGAAAACTAACCGATGAAGAAATTATACAAAACTATACCGCTTGTCGTGGGAGGTTTGGAATCTAATGGGCGCGTTCGCTGGACCAGAGATGGCTACTGATGGATTAATTTTATCACTCGATGCTGGAAATCCCAAGTGCATGGTTCCTGGTGCTACATCCGCTACTAATATTATTTCTGGTGGTGCTATAACTGGCGCAAGTGGACAACCAGATGCTGGAGCGCACACACCAAACGCAGCTAACTTTCCTGCTTATAACTCTCTTAACGGTGGTATTTTTGACTTTATTGGTAGTAGAGGAATGAACTGTGATGAGGATTTGGGAACACATACAGAATTTACATATTCGAAGTGGTTTTATAAAAACACCAGTGCACAAAATATATACTTTGCGGATGGTAGAAACAACGGAGGGCAGTGGTTCATAAGTAACTACAGTCCTTTACTTGGAAACTATGAATTCACGGGCGTACTAACACATAATTACGGATCACCGTATAACGCATCAGCTGTAGAATTCATAGGTAATTGGATATATTTGGTTGTGGTTTCAGACGCCTCTACAGGCAGAATATATCTTAACGGATTAGAAGTACCAGATTATGATAACCAAGGTAGTGTTACTGAGACTCTTGGAGTTAATTATCGTATTGGAACACGATTTACAACGGCTGGTCAATGGACGGGGTATATGAACCAAATCAACATATATGATAGAGTTCTTTCACAGGACGAAATTACAAAGAACTTCTGGGCTACCCGCGGCCGGTATGGCATCTAACGGATAAATACTAAAATGGCGATAACTGACAAAAATATAATAATAACACCACGAGTCGGAGTAGGCTCACCACTGAATGCGGATCCTAGAATTCGATTTTCAGCGTCCGATGCAGGTAGTCCTGATCCTGGTGCTTTAAATATTACCCTATTTGCTCGTCCAATTAATAGTGGTACGCTATCGTTTGAAGGAACATCGGGACAATTGTTCTCAATAACAAACGATCTTACAGGAACTATATTTTCTGTTAATGATATTTCCGGTGTGCCATCTATTGAAGTCAACGCCGACGGAACAATCGCGTTAGCGGAGTTTGGTGGCAATGTTGGTATCGGTACTGGGTCTCCAGTAGAACTATTACACATACAAGCTGCAGATATAGCTAACGCAAACGCTGGTGTTCGAATCCAAGCTCGTGGTGATGCATACCTTGAGTTGATTGCTGATACAGATAGTGATGCAGAAACAAATAATCCATACGTTACATTTTCACAAGATGGGGCTGCTGTTAGAACTATAATCGGTTCAGTTGGTGGAGTGGATATAGATGCTGAGGGCAACGCATTTACTGGAATGACAAACAACGGCTTTGCGATTCATCACGATTTTGCCGGTGGAACTGTTGAACTTGGTGTTAACGGTGCGGTCGGTCTATCGGTTGATGATAGTAATAATGTGGACGTGGTTGGTAGCATAACTGTTGGTGGTACTGTCGATGGCATTGATATTGCTACTGACGTTGCAGCAAATACCTCTAAGGTAACGAATGCCACTCATACAGGACAAGTCACAGGTGCAACTGCACTTATATTAACTGTTTCTGCTGTCACAGCACAACCAGCGAGTGGCGCTATTATTGCAGCAGATACCATTATAACTAATGATGGAGGTGTATTATCTGAGGCAACATTTACTCAGATGGATACGTACTTTAACTCATCATTGAGTTTCGGCTCTGGTGATGGAACCGTAACGTCAGTTACGTTTGGCGCTGGCACATTAATTGATATAACTGGCACAAATCCAATCACAACGTCTGGAACAGCTACGATTACTGTTGATCTTAGTGAATCAACAGAAGCGATATACGCACCAGGAACCGATTATGTATTATTCTTAGATGGTGGCGTATCTGGCACAGCAGCAAAAGAATCTGGTGCAGACTTCGCAACAGCGTTAGCTGGCACAGGTCTAACAGCAGCAAGTGGTGTTATCAACAGAGACACAATTGCTATAATCACCGTAGCAGACGAGAGCGTAGACAACTCATGTTTCCCTGCTTTCTTCACAGCAGCCACAGGTAACTTAGGTCCTAAGACGGGTACGAACCTCACATTCGATTCGGCAACTGGAGATCTGTCTGCAACGTTGATTGCTGGTATTGCAAATGCAAACTTAGTTGATAAGACTGCTGTCGAAACTATTACTAGCGCGTGGACATTCACTGGTTCTCCGGGTGCCGTAACATTACTTGATAATGATGCAATACAATTCGGTACTACTGGCCTTCGAGGTGATGCACAATTATATTCAGACGGTACTGATTTAATTCTTCATCTTGATGGACCAAACAACGTTGACTTTAGAATTCGTGGTGGTTCATCTGGTGCGGAAACGATGATCACTTGCTTCGATGACGGCCCTGTTTGGTTGGCACATGCTGGCACCGTAACACTCGTCACACAAAGTCCAATTGCCATAGGTAATACATCTGGTGTAGCTATTCAATCACACGATCTTGCCACACTAGATGTTGGGTTTAATGTTCTTCCAATACAAGAAGATAATCCAGCGAACTTTACACTAGCTGCACAACATTGTGGACAGGTAATTTTTGCAAATGATGAAACAATATTTACAATCACTACACCGATTGTTAGTTCACTAGATTTTCCAGTAGGTGGTCATACGACTATTATCAATGCTAACACAACTGGAGATATAACTGTGTCTGACACTGCCTCTGCAACTTGTTTTTATATGGATGGTTCGGCACCAACTGACATTGTGGGTTCTGCGACTGTTGGTCCAGGTGGTGTGGCATCACTATATCGTGTTTCTGCTGGATCGCCAGTAACGGAACCAGGATTTTTGTTGTGGGGTACAGGAATTACAGCGTAATGATATGGCTAAGTACTCCCTATAAACAACGTGGCTCTGTTAGCGTTATGCCGGTCACTAGTGCCGCACAACAAGGAACAGGAGTAGTATGTACCGCGGGCTCTAGTGCTATTCCTAACTTGGATTCTTTCGAAGATTCTCCTACAGATGCCTGGGTTGGAGCAGCATGGAGAACGGACGGAGACGTATTCTACTATGAAAACTCTACTGCGAGTAATTTCCCCGGCGTATCTAATGGAGGCACATGGCAAGGAGATTGTGCCGTCTCAGAGTATGACGGACGTTGGAGACTAACATCTGGCGATGCGCCTGACATCGCTACACCCGCTGACGGTGTATGGGTACAGATGTCAGTCGGTAAGGTAGAGATAGAGATGCACGCTACTGGTTCCAACGAGACTAACATCGGCACGATGATATTTGAACTACGAAGACGTTCCGATCAGGTAATTATCCTAACGGATGTGTTCATCATGGACGTAGAAACGACGTCTGGCAAGTAAGTGATTATCTCTCACAGTAAAAAGTTCTGTTATTGGAAGATAGCACGGACGGGGTCGAACACAGCAGAGTTGTGTATTCGAATGTCTAACGTACTCGACTTAGAGCAGGATTTAGTAACGGCATGTCATTTTTTCCCAGCATCACACAATGTAGTGCAGCAGGAAGAGATGGCTGGGCATACTACACCAAATGAGGCTATTGCTCTAGGGTATATCACACCCGAGCAGTATGAGAAGTACGATCACTATGCTATAGTAAGGGAACCATTAGAACGGTGGATATCAGCATATGCATATAAATGCCGAATGCACATTGAGGAGAAGATGACTCCACTTGAGTACTTTATTAAGACTGACGATGATCTAGTTTCCCGCCGACAATCAGATTATATCACAAAGGATACTATCGTGTTTCCATTCTCAGATTATGAGAATAGTATACGAGAAATAGTAACTAGGATAGGGGGTACGTTATACGATGTACCGAAGATTGAACATAAGACAAGGGGATTATGGAGGCGCGCAGCAGAGCGAGCAATTGAATGCACAGAGTTGGGGGATATGTTGAGGGAGTATTATCACGATGATTTCAGTCTATAAAGATTTTATTACAATAGAGGAACAAGAGGAGTTAGAGGCTTGGGCGAATAGCAGATGGGATTTGTTACGTCGGAGGTGGAGGTACAACAGCGATCATAAGACAGGAGAGAGGAGGAGTCGATACTTACGTGACCACCCCGAATGGATAAAACAGAGGATCATAGATAAGTTTGGGTTCCAGTCAGTGTGGCTACCGAAGCTAGTGATGCACGAACAAGGCTCAAGTACTCAGCCGCACATGGACATGAGGAAGCCATTTCCTGACAAGGTAAATATTAGAGCCAACATACTGATCCGAGCAGCCAATCAAGGTGGAAGATTCAAGATAGAAGGAGAGTTTATCGACTTTCCAGAACGGAGCCTACTGCACTACGTAGGAGACACGGAGCACGAAGTAACAGAAATCATAGAGGGGAATAGGATATGTCTCACACACTTTATCATAGATAGGAAACCTATTATTTTTGACTGATTGCTAGTATAATATCTTTATGGATATTGATCTTGACTTAAAAACTGATTTTGACCCACTTGAAATATTTGACGAAGCCGTTCGCGCTTCTATGGTTAAAAACAACGATCTTATAAAACACAATGTTGGAGTGTATTTTCAAAGTATTCCTGTTGACAGTTTAACTGGGCTCGCTGCAATTCCCTATAAACAAGCCGAAGAAGTTGGATATTTCAAAGTCGACTTTCTTCATTTATCTCTTCTTGATGTTTTCGATTCAAAGGAAGAGATTCGTGAGCTTTTAAAACTTGAGCCAGATTGGTCTTTATTAATGCGTCCAGATGTGGTATCAAAATTGTTTCAGATAAGCAAACAATACGATCTTGTGTCGAAACTAGTACCAAAATCAGTACAAGAACTCGCTGATGTGTTGGCAATTATGAGACCTGGAAAAAGACAATTAGTCGACGCATATTTAAAAGATAAAGAAAAGATTCGACCACTTTTATATAAGCAACACGACGATGACAAAACATCTTTTAGGCAAAGCCACTCGATTGCGTATGCGCTTAACATTGTATTGCAATTACATCTAGTAAAAGGTGACATCATAGAAACAAAAGGCGTGTGTTAGTTTAACCTTTATAAATAAAAGGGCAATGATAACATATCCTAGAATCTGTCAAATTTGTAATTATTCTGCGAACAATCCCACAATGTGGGGATATCACAAAGCAACACACGTCCCAATACCAAACGGTAAGCTGTGTGATTTTGGTTGTGAACAACCAGCAGTTGCTAGAAAAACTACAGGTAGATATGTGTGTTGTGAAACCTCACAGAACTGTCCGTCTTACCGAAAACAACACGCAGCTCGTATTAAAAAACAGTGGGCGACAAACGAGTGGAAAGACCGTAGATTGAAAAATAAGATGCGAACTTTGAATGAAACCGACGAACAACGTCGAATAAGAAACGAGAAACAAAAGAAAACTAAACGAGAAAAATTACTATCAATTGCTGATACTTTTGGCAAACGACAATACTCTCGAATAATTATATATCACTCAAGAAAAACATATAAAATTCACAAAGAAACACTGAACCCCCTGAATCTGCAAATTTCGCGCGATGAATATCACATTGATCATAAAGTTAGCCGTCACGTTGGGTATCTCTTAAAAATACCTATTCACTATATGTATTCTGAACACAATCTCGACATAATGCCAAGTAAGCAGAACTCATCAAAATCCTCAAAATGCTCTTTACATCCCATGCGTTTATTAGAACTTTGCGAGGCGTCCGACAAAAAAATAACTAATTTGAAAACTAAAATAAAACAGTTACCTGAACTAACCGTATTATTTGAGTAAGTGAACATAAATAACCACATGAAAGCACTTAAAAATATACTCAATTTAACCGAAGACAGACGCGATCCAACAAACGATCCGTGGGCAGCACGCGACGCGCTTCAACATGATATTATAAACATGTCCGAAAAAGTTGACTTGTTCTTTGGTTCAGCAATGGATGTTGCTGATGGAAAAACACATAAAGATGCAGCTGATCTAATCAACAAAATCGGTGCAAAAGTAGCTAAATTCAGTCACGAACTCGAAGATGATGTTCAAGAAACTGATAGAAAAATCTACAAAATGTTATCGGATCGAAGGTTTACATAATGCGAAATCCTATTCTTGAAAGACGAATCATCCCTGTTACTCATCCAACAGAAAACCAAAAAGCTGTTATGGCAAAAATTGTTGCAGCTGCAACACCACAACTAGCCGCCGCTGATATTTCTGAAGATCCAAATCTATCTGCTGCACGTGACATGCTTGAAAAGATGGGCCTAATTGTTCTCAACGATGAGGGAGCACATCTAACCGATCGTGGTAACGAAGTAATGGTTAATCAAAATCTTGCATCTGCAGATGGTGACCTCACCGATGACGGTCAAACTGCCGCGTATGGTGATGAAGCCGAAGATGCTGCTGATCCTGACGGCGACCTAGAAATGGGAATGGATTTTGGTGACGACGAAGATGACGGTGAGTTTAGTTTTGGTGGCGAAGATCTCGAAGACGAGGATGAAGATAAGGAAGACGTAGACATGAGAGCTCATGACGAACTAAAAGAACCGAAAGAAAGTTTTTCACTTCTAACAAGCCTTCGCGAAAACGCTGCACGTAGTAAATTTCAACACGTTCCAGAAGAGCTTATGGATAAACTTTCAATGAATGAAATTCAACAGTTATCTTCTGTTATCGATGGTGGGGCTCCAATTTATAAATTTGGATCGCTTTACAAAAAAGCATATGAGCACTTTGTAAGTGAAATGCCTTATGGTACTGCAAAGGGACGCTCTGGTGATCCTGATGAGTGGTTAGAACGTCGTTTAACTGGCGATGATCCAAGTACGATGGATGATGAGGTTGGTGCTGCGGAGGCTCATAGGGATGCTTCTCGAGAACGTTAAAAAATTAAACGAAGCGAAATACGCTAAAGGAAAACCCACATATTTCGTACAAGCATTTGATCCAGAAGACGGTGTTATCCAAGTCGCCGGTCCCTTTAACGATGACACGTCTGCTAAAAAATTCGCTAAATTTATGTACGAACAAAACAAAAAATTCCACGGTCGAGTTCAAGAAGACGATCTTCCTAGTTATCATGTTGCAGAACTGATGGATCCTGAAGATTTTACGGAAGTGATGATGCAACACATCGAGGTGTTTGCTAACTAATTTTAATTACTTTATTTTTGATTTCTACACCAGGTGGTACTGGTTTTCTACGCCGACGCTTCACACTTTTAACTTCTTTCATTTCAAACTTAGGTAGTGGTCCAATTACTCGAGTGATATATTCAATGTTGAATGTTCGATAAATTTTACTCGCTTCACCAGCAAGTCCATACTGTGAAAGTGTAAATGATACAGGATAACGATACAATCCGTTGTTTTCATACCAGTGTTTGGCGACACTTATTAGAAGCTCTTCATTAACGTTAGCAGGTCCACACATATCAAGAACATAACACTTAACGATCTTGTCGTTTGAGTTATCAACTAACGTCAGAGTATGCTCTTTTCGGTACTCAATCAGCGTAATAAAAGGGTATCCATCGTAATCTTGTGGGTGGGGTTCTACGATAAGTGGGATTGGATTCCCTCGTTTGCTGCGTTTTGTGGCCATTCTTGTCCTTTTAACTGTGCGGTATACATGGTCTATTTATGGGGGTGAAATTGGGGTGGCTTCGTCTAGCACCATAAATACGCGCATGTCTAATCTAACGTTTAAAGAATACATCACTGTAATGGAAAAGAGCAACTCATTAAAGGATTGTGATTTCATAGAATGTCCAAAATTACGTGCAGAATGTAAAAAGTTACACAAACGTTCAAAGGGTGGTGTAAGAATGTATAGCGGAGGCGGCCCAGTTGGGGGCGGATAAATGAGTCACTTAAAAAATATCCTTATTGAACTACAAAATTGTGTCAGTAATGTCAGTCGCAACGATGAATATGACGCTGAACTTCCACTTTGGTGGTCAAAAGACTTTACAAAACAAATTTCTCAAAGTGCAGGTAACTATAACGCCTCTCAACGTAGAATATCAAGTGTCGGTGATATGGATTTTCCAGACGAGGAAGACGCTAACATAACTATCCCGTATCAAGATAATCAAGATCAGCTTGATCAAGCAGAAATAACTTATAATCGTGGCTTCGATGACGAGGATTCTGAGCAAAATTGGCTCTATGGCGAAGAGGAAGAAGATACTCAGTTTAAAACGGATTGGGGTACAGCATATCAAAAATATGTAGATCAAGAGTCGATGGATGCAGGACAAGGATTTGATAGTCGGGAAGACCTTCAAAAAGCAAAAGACGATGATCGGCGCGGTTACGGAAGTGAAGAAAACGAAGAAAGACAAGCTCAGTTTTCTCCAACTGGTATGAGAAGCGAATACGATGATGATTGTCCTGATTGTTATGGAACAGGTGCTGAATTTCCTCGTCTAAAAGGCGAATGCAAAACATGTAAAGGTTCTGGTAAAGTCGCCAAGGAAGAAGAACAAGAATTTGGAAACGAGCAAGAAGCTCGTCGCGTGCGTGATAAAGCAGTAGCAGTTCGCGACGAAGCAAGAGGGGCTCGTGATAAAGCTAAGCAACAAAATGCTGATGAAAAAGATCCCACAAACATGGCAGTTGACGACCAATATGGTGAAGATGATCCAAACGACCAAGAAGGGTTTGGAGACGCCGAAGGCGAAATGGGTGCAGATCAAGAATGGGATGATCCTGATTTTCAGGGTTCAATTCGACAAGTTGAAGGTGCGCACTTAGTATTCAAACGTCAGCAAGAAGATGGAACATTTAACGAATTATGGCAATATAATCTTGGAGATGATTTCAAAAAAGAGCTTACAATTCGTCGTGCCATTATATCCGGTACAGATATCCCTATTAACAAGATGCGTTCTCCAGATAGCTCTCAGTCATATGAATTGTGGACTATTGGTAATGGACAACTACTTCAAGTTAAGGGTCTTCCTAACTAGTGAAACTTGAGACCCTCTCAGAGGCCAGATACGTTGGAAAATCAACCATGGTATCTGTAAATATTCCAGCAGATCTTGTGGCTGAGCTTGCTGAAAAGTTTGATCACAGCTATGAAGACGCACTGGAAATCATCGCAAGTGGTGTTCAAAACATCCTAGACGATGGACAGTATATTGAAAATCTGTTTAACTACTAAGCGTTTTATTCCCCCCATATTTACTGTATAATAAGTACCCATACGGGAGGACATTTTTATGTCTAAAGAAAAAGAAGAAAAACCTGTACTAAGACCCAATACAATTGTAGATATTAAAGTACCCGAACGTGAAAACGATCCTAAGGTAGGGCCACCTGTTGACGTTAATAGTGATATTACACCAATTACACGTAAGCCCATTGCTAAGGTTATGGCTGATCAGTGGAATGACATGAACGTCATGCAACTTCATCAACAACTCGAGATTCTCCAAGAACGTTATTTGTCTGCCCAATCATGTGGTAATATTGAGATAGCGAATCAGGTTAATCGTGGCATTTTACAATTACAATTATTGATTCATCACAAAACACCAGATGAAATAAAGTTGTTTTAACTATGAAAAAAGTAACAATATATATCAAACCAGCGTGTCCGTTTTGTAAAAAGGCTCTATTAGTTTTGAAACGACATGATGTAAACCCAAAAATTATTGATGTCACAAACGATCCAGTAAAACGTCAAGAAGCAATGCAGTACGGAAGAACAGTTCCACAAATTTTATTTGGTGACGAACTTATTGGAGGGTGTGATAATCTAGTTAAACTAGAGAATAATGGAACGCTCGTCGAGCGATTGGGTAAATGAGCGAAGAAGAGCAAGAGTTTATTCATAAGGCTTCTGATGAAGTTAAAGAATCTCAAAAACCACCAACTCTTCTTGAGATGCTTCAATATGAACTTCGTGAACATATGAAAGTTTCTCTTGATTACAAAAAGAAAATCGAGGAAGCAAAAACTGATCCCAAGAAAGATTATTTCAAGAAAAAATTAAAGAAGAATAACTTACAAGCACTAAGAATTCTTACCGCAATTGAGCAACACAAACAACAAAAATCAGTTGTATATGAAAATAAACCAGAAGAAAAAAAATGAACCAACAGACGAAGTTTCAGAGTAATATTAATTGGCCTAATCTTGTTTTCCTCGCAGAGGCAGAAAGAGAACCTTTTGCTGATGTCCAAATTATCACATTATATTCCCACTGTCTAAATCTAGCCGAAGAAATGAACCTAGGGCTTGTTGACATTGAAGAATCAGAACAAGTAGAGGTATTTGAAGATCGTGTTCAAATTGTTGTTGACGCCGAAACCGTTGATGACGAAGCAGTTACTAAAGCACTTGATCTATTGACCCATATGGATAACTTTGAGGTTGGTAATAAAAAAGAATTTGGACCCAAAAAATGTTTCGATTACAAGAGGGTACACTAGTTGACAGAATCTTTTTGTTTGTGTAAAATTACTGGATCATAATAAAAATTGAGGAGCTATATCTATGTTATTTGCTATTAGTGGTAGTCAGGGTTCAGGAAAATCAACTGTAATACAAACGCTAAAACAAAAAGGTTTTCCAATAGTCAAACGAAAAACATCCCGGTCAATTCTTGACGAGTGGGGTGTTACATTAAGTCAGGTTAACAACGACCGTGAACTAACCGTTAAGTTTCAAGACGAAATTCTTGATCGAAAAATAGCCGACGATCGCGCGGCATCAGAAGACACTAGCCGAATATATTTCACAGAGCGAACACTAGCTGATTTCTTTACATATGCTTTAATTGCTATTGGTAAAGATAATGAGTATAGTGATTGGGTGAATGATTACTTTAAACGGTGTTGTGATGCTCAGTTAATGTATAGCCACAATTTTTATCTAAACGTACTACCACTTGATGTCGAAAGCGATGGTGTAAGAGGTAGTAATGTTCATTATGCTCATATGGTTGATATTGTAATGAGAGATGTAACACCTAAAATGCATAACCAAAATTATAATTCAACCACGTTCGATAACGACGGGCCAGCCACAACATATATAAAGAATCCAGATAATGATGTTCGTGTAGGCCAAATACTAAGTGCAATATCGAGATTTATATGACAAAAGAAGAACACCAAGCACCAAACGGGGAATATAACTACACAGACTACTCAAGCAAGATGGATAATCTTATCTTTCGATATGATAAAGATTACTATCCTCTTGATGATGAATTACCTGACCCACAAATTGATCCGATTATTCCAGGCAAGAAAGTAGCTCTACAAAAAGTTGGTATTTCTCCTGTTGACTTACCTATTACAGTAATGCGCCGCGATGGTGCTTCGCAAACACTTCAAGCCCAGGCATCTCTATATTGTTCACTTGATGATCCTACCGCAAAAGGACTAAATCTAAGTCGCGTTTATATTTTAATGCACAATACAATTAAAGATCATCTAACAAACGACGGTATTCGAAACGCACTACAAGAAATGGCAAACAAACAAGGTGCGAACAATGCTTATTGTAAGTTGCGATTCAGATATCCCTGGACACAACTGGCTCTACGAACACGAGAGCCATTAAATGACTGGGATATTGATGAAGGAAATTATGAGACACTTGAAAATGGAGAGAGGATTTCACTTCGTAAAATGGAAGGCCATATTGCTTATGATGTAACACTTGAGGGTCGATTTCGTTGTAGAACAGATAGAAGTACCAAAGATGCTTGGGCCGGACATAGTTCAGTTTATGAAGAAAAACTTGAGAAAGAATTCCGGTTCTTTCTAACAATTGACTACACATACAGCTCAACGTGTCCATGTAGCTTTGAATTAGCTTATAGCGCAACAGAAAAACGTGAAGCAGCAGCAAATGCCCACTCACAAAGATCAGTTATGACGACAACAGTCGAATATGATCCTGAAAATGTTGTGTGGATTGAAGACTTGGTTGAGTTACATCGAATAAACATTCCAACTGAAGTACAGGTAGTTGTTAAACGAAGAGACGAACAAGCGTTTGCTGAATTGAATGGTTCAAACTTATTATTCAGTGAAGATGCTGTTCGTATTGTCGCTGGTGAATTAGATGTCTGGTATGATGAAGGAAAGATATTTGATTATACTATTTCAACAAAACACGAAGAGTCTCTTCATCCATGGAATGCTATTGCAGTAATGTGGAAGCATGCTGATTTAGCAATTAAGGGGTAAAATTATGACAAAAGAGTCACTTAAAAGTTTTATATTCGATGGTGATCCACGTGATGCTGATTACTGGTCGACAATAATATCTATCCGTTATGGGGGGTATGATCCAGATGATGATGGAATGATATCAGTTCCTGTTAAAGAGCTAGAAGAACTTCAACAAAGCTACGTGAAAACGCAGAATGCACTTCACTGTGTGGCTGGTACAAAAACACCCTCCGATATTGCTCGGAAGTGTCTCAAGGAGTTAAACGACTAATGGATTACTCTAAAATAAAACCACTAAGCGGAATTATCGTTCTTAAAATGGAAGAAGCAAAAGAGTCAGCTGGTGGAATTCAATATATTAATCCAAAGCGACTCGACCATGCAACTGTAGTTGCAATTGGTCCTGGCGAGTGGGTAAAAAAGAAAGGAAAACCAGAATTTAACAAAGTTGATGTAAAGGTTGGTGATGTTGTTGTGATTGGCCCAAGTTCGGGTGTACTTCTCGAAGTCGAAGTCGATGGTGAGACAGACGATTTAACCTTCCTATCAGAAAACGATATTGTAGCGGTGGTAAGAACATGAAAATAAAAATAGTTATTGCAGGATATGGTCCAGTCGGTGTTGCTATTGAAGCAGCACTATTAAAACATCCACACGTCGAAGTCCTCGTAGACGATCCCTATAAAGATATGAACGTGACTTCTGACGATGATATTGACGGTGTTGTTATATGTGTTGCTACTCCAGAAACAGAAAGCGGTATGTGTGAAACTAAAAATGTACAAGATGTCTTTGAAAAATATGGTGATACACGATACCTGATTAAGTCTGCAATCGATCCATTGTGGATTAGCGGTAATGCACCATATAGAACAACAGTTAGTCCTGAGTTCCTTAGAGGAACTACTGGAGCTAATCCAACTCAAGATTTCCTTAATCAAGAATTTGCAATTTATGGCGGTGGAGAAATGCGCTGGTGGCACGAATTATTTAAGCCTGTTTTGCCAAAGCTTGAAACTGTTCGTTTCTGCTCCATACAACAAGCAGCATTTGCTAAATATGTAGAGAATACTTTCCTAGCAACAAAGGTAACGTTCTTTAATGAGATGTATCGGATTTATAAGTCAATGGAGCACGCAGGGTTCAAAGATTTTGATGTAATGGTTGAAGCTATCAGCATTGATCCACGTATAGGACTCTCACATACACAAGTGCCAGGACCTGATGGTAAGTTTGGATATGGGGGTCACTGTTTACCAAAAGACGTGGCAGCACTACAAAATGTTGCTCATCGAAACGCAGCCGAGACGCCTCTAATTGATACTGTAATAGAAACAAACAAGCTATATAGGGACGAGGAACTTTAATGTTTGAATTAATGAAACTTCCATATGCTCAAGATGCACTTGAGCCAGCTCTCTCGAAAGAGACGATTAGCTTCCATTATGGTAAACATCATCAGGGATATGTTGATAACCTGAATAAGTTGGTTAAAGGAACTGCTTATGAGGATATGGAGCTAGAAGACGTTGTTCGTGAAGCGTTTATACAAACACCAAGAAACACCAAAACAAATTCCCTTTTTGATAATGCCGCCCAAGTTTACAACCATAATTTGTATTGGAATTCACTTCGGCAAGATGAACCAGTTGGCTCTGGAATGTCATCAGCAGCTGAAGAACGAATCAACGAATTTTATGGGTCGGTTGATAATCTTAAAACCACAATTACGCAAGCAGCAAAAAAGCACTTTGGTAGTGGTTGGATCTGGATTTGTCAGCACGAAGATGAAAGCCTATTTGTGCAGGACACACATGATGCTGAGACTCCGATCGTCGATCCTTTGGTCACGCCTCTACTCGTAATAGACGTGTGGGAACACGCATATTACCTCCAGTACAAGAACGACAGAGCCGAGTATATAAACCAGCTTTGGTCCGTAATAAATTGGGACAAACTCGCATAATCCTGCAGTTTTAATATAAATCTCCCTTAAAAACAAGTAGTTATACTGTTGACTTTTCTGTCAAATCGCGGATAATTACCCCATAGTTAGGAGATTCACATGAGTTCGGAAATGCGTGGACAGCTTACTTCAATCGAAGACATCAAGAATTTTGTTCTTGCTGGTAATGCAACAATTACTGTACGCTCTGGTTCTACTGGTGCGCGATTCACATATAAGATTCGTACGCCAAAAGAGACCCAGAATCGTCCTCCGATTTGGTTTGTTTCTCTTCTGACAGGATCAGATAATGAGAGCAACTATGAGTACTTCGGTAATATTCGAGGTACCGGTTCTTTTGATCATGGTCGGCGTGCACGAATAGGAAACGATGCGCCCGCAGTTAAAGCCTTCAACTGGTTTTGGAATATGATTCAGGCCGATCGAAGCGATGTGCTGGAACAGGCAGATGTTTGGCACGAAGGTCGTTGTGGTCGTTGTGGTCGAAAGCTGACTGTGCCGGAGTCTGTCGAATCTGGTTTTGGTCCCGAATGTATTAATCACGTGTAGGAGCGATGATGGATCGAATGGTAGAAATTTTAAAAACTGAATTTGGTGCTCCCGTTGAGAAGGGAGTATTATCAGTTATGAACCATTTTCAAGAAACTCTTAATGTTCGTGATTGGCCTGAATATCGTTTTAAGGACCTTATAAAGGAGCTCACTAACGAGGATGTCGTCTTTAGAGATCCTCGTAAAGAATGTCGAACAATTGCAATGTATCTTGTTCAGAACATAATGCTTGATTCGATTGGTACAGACAAGATTTGTACTTTCGAGCAGGTGAACCTTCCTAATCCGGCTGATATTCCTCCGCTTAATCCAAAGAAACTCTTAGAAAAATCCAAGGAGAATGCATTAAAGTACATCGAGGAAAATCCGTGGCATTTTGCTGCCGAAGATGATGAGGATAATCTTGATGATGATGGAAACCCGAAGCCCAAAAAGGGTTCAAAGGGTGAGCGTTCCTATGAGCTGTATTGTGAGCTTATTGAAGAGGGTGCAAGTCGTAAAGAAATTATTGAGGCCTTCCGGAGCGATCGAATGGCTCCATCACCACCTCACACAAAGTCGGGTTCGACCACATACTACTATAACATGAAGAAGAAATACGATAAGGCGCACTAACTAATTAAATCGTGACCCATTACAAGATCACTGAGATGTTTCATAACCCTGCCTCGAGCATCTTCTTCACTCATACCTTGATTCTTGAGATATTCTATAGTAACCTCAAGTGTATCGTCGATGTTGCCTAAAACTTCGTCAATAGAAAAGGGTTGATCTTCTTCTTGTTTCTTTTGGCGTCTCTTGTCAAGATCAATGACGTCTTCGTGTAGATTGGTGAGCTTCATGGGTAATATTTATAAACCCTTGACGGTTCAGTGCCAGTATTGTAAAATACGCATCTAATTATAAGAAACAGGGGTTCTAATGCCTAAAATCGTATCAATAACAACCGAAGTATACTGTACTCTTCAAGTCGAAGGTATTCATCGTTTTCCCGGTTGTCCTTACACAGAAGTACCTTATCTTAAAGATCCACACCGACACATATTTCACGTTAAAGCGTGGGTGAAAGCCTCGCACGATAATCGTGCTGTTGAGTTCATTTGTCTTAAACATGATATCAAGTCATATTTTTATGATCAATACTTCAACTCTGAATGGCGTTTATTTGACTTCGATACGAAGTCGTGTGAACAGCTTGCTAAAGAACTCATTACCAAATTCGATCTATCGAGATGTGAAGTCTCGGAAGACGGAGAAAACGGAGCCATCGTTACTGTAGGACAAGAACTTGTCTCACATGTAATGCACTAGCTCTCTATTAGAAAAAAAGGAGAAAAAATTATGAGTACTCGTAATTACCAAAACAGCCGTCCAACGAGCATTATTCCAACGCTCACACGCGGCAACGCAATCCCAGTAGTGGCTATTAGCCCAATGGGTGGTTCTCACATCTATCCTTCAATCACATCGTTTGTTAGTGATGTTGAAGGTCTAGATATGAGCCAGCGTCGAACAGCCACACGTCGTGTAACATCGGGCGGTGGTTATGTCGGATCTTGGTACGTTACTGAACTTCGCGGCTTTAATGGCTAAGAAACCTCAGTTCTGTATCATTACACCGACGGCATACCTTGAAAAGTATGCCTCGCAATCTAGCATGCATCTTGTCCTCGCTCATTTAGTTGACGAGGACGAGGCGTATGCGTCTTTTTACGCTTCGCGTAAAGAATTCAAAATAATGGATAATGGAGCTTTCGAGCTCGGTGAGTCTTACGACCCAACAAAATTAATTGAACTAGGTATAAAATGTAAAGCCGATGCAATCGTTCTTCCTGACTACCCATTTCAATCTGCCTCTAAAACAGTTAGTGCCTCTTCGTTAATGATTGATACTGTAAAAGATGCTGGATTTAAAACAATGTTTGTTCCACAATCCGAAAAGGGCGATCTTGAGGATTGGATTCGAGGATATGTTTGGGCAGCAGAAACACCATCAATAGATATTATTGGTATGTCGATTCTAGCCATTCCAAACGCTCTAAACAAAATTCATGTTGGCTATGCTCGTGTTGTGATGACACAAATTCTTATCGAGCGCGGTATATTTAACTTTAACAAACACCATCATTATCTGGGTCTAACTGCTGGTCCCAAATTAGAAATTCCAAGCCTTATTGGAATGGGCGCTCTCGATTCATGTGATAGTTCTGGCCCTGTGTGGGCTGGTATTTGTAGGCAACGGTATTCCACTAATACGGATAGTTTACTAACGACCAGTAAGATTGAGTTACAAGTTGATTTTAATACTCCGTTAGTGGAAAATGATTTTAGAGAAGAATGGATTCAACATAATATTAATCAAACATTAGAACTTTTTAAATGAAATTATTCACACTAACAACAAACGAACTTGCCAAGAATATGAATCATGGCAAGGACGTTATTGCTGATACACTTGAGTATGCAGGTGTAATTAATAGTGAACAAGCAAGGACCTTGCGAGAAGATTTTGCATTACTTCTTATCGAAAAAGGTATGCTTGGCCATGCTATTGATAAGGTCATCGGACAGGACGAAGAAGATGGTGGTCTAATAATAAAATTAATACAAGTACACAACATCAAATATAATAATAAGGAAAAAAACGAAGATGCTCATCAATCCGAAGGTGGCGATAAGTCAAGGCTGGATAACGGGTCTAACTAACCCCGAAAAACAAATACAACCAAACGCAATCGATTTCACAGTCGACAAGGCTTTTAATGTTGCTGATCAAGACTTCTATATCAGCGAAAAAACTAAACATATGCGAGGCGGTGACGCTATTGTTCCTTCACCGACGTACTATGAAGCTGATTCAATCTATTCATGGATTATTCCGGCACGAGAGATGCTTGACTTTTTATCGAACGTTTACGTTAACGTTCCACAAGGTGTTGCGGCTCAACTAGTTATACGATCGACGCTCGCTCGTAACGGTCTTCAACTCGTGTCTGGTTTATACGATTCAGGATTCAAAGGACACATTGGTTTCCTACTTCACAATCGTCATGTTAATGATGCTGTGATTGCTCAAGGAACTCGGGTCGGTCAAATCATTTTTATGCAAGCAGATTCTGCTGGCACATATGACGGTAGTTATAGTCATGTTGTTGGTACTGATTTGGAATATCAGAAATGAATAGACAAGACACAATCGCAGCAATTAATGATATTGGGCAGCCTCATAAAGTAACTTTTACCTTATCTAATTTAGAGATAGGAAGTCATTACGCACTTATTGATAACACAGGGGAAGTGGTTGAAATGGGAATAGCTGAATCTCCAGAAGTTAACCTTTATGTTGATGAAGGCACATACGACGTACGTGTTCGCAGCCAAGGGTTGCTTCCTTTTTCATGTGAAGATGTTTATATCAACAATAAGGGATTAACATTCCATATTAATCAAATCGAAGATAGTATCTTTATGGAACCAGAATCAGAACAAAAACAAAAGTTGCACGACGTTTTCGACGATGCAATATTCATTTTATTTGGAAATCAATAATGGCAACAATTAAAGGAAAACCAAGAGGTTACTTCGAAAAAATATTAGCAATGGATTGTGAGACAACAGGTCTTGCTGTCAACAGAGATGATCCATCTTTTAATCCTGAAACAGGTGAGGAATATCAATCTGTATCATGGGGATTAATTGTCGCTAATGCACAGACATTAAAACCAATCGAGAAGATGTATATTGAGATACAATGGAATGGTGAATCGAAATGGGATATGCGCGCACAAAAGATTCATGGATTATCAAAAGAACATTTACAAGAAAATGGATTTACTGAAAGCGAGGCTGTCGAGGCTATCGGTTCATTAATTATGAAACATTGGGGACCAACTGTTCGTATTGGTACGCTCGGGCATAACGTAGCTACTTTCGATCTTTGGTTTCTAAAAAGACTATTTCGTCGAAACGGAATTGAATTAAGTTTTGGAAGTCGTCATGTCGATACAAGTACAATTGGATTTGTAAATTGGGGGACGTTTACTTCCGATGAATTATTCAAAGTGGTTGGATTTGAAGATCGAGGAGAACATAATGCTCTTGCTGATGCAGAAATGTCTCTCGAAGCCGCACGTGTAACAAAATTACTTTTCAAAAGCTGCGTGGAAGAATAAAATGGAAGAAAAATACTGTCCCAATTGTGGACGAGGGATTGGTTTCTGGACTGGCCCTGACGAAAGCCCGTGCTCAGGTAGAGCCCCCAAATGTGTTAAAACACACCCAACATATCGAGAAATTCACGACGCGTGTGTAGAACTAAGATACAATAATTGGTTGATACAATTCAAACCAGATATGGTAATTGGCTTAATTCGTGGAGGGTTAATTCCCTCAGTAATAGTCTCACACGCACTAGACGACACAAAAATGGAAGCAATTGATTATGCTTCTGGTGATGGTGCGGGTGGCGATAAGTATGTCCACACAAACAAAATACCTAAATTTGACTCAGAAAAACGTCTTCTTATAGTTGATGATATTTGTGATACAGGGTATTCTATGCAAGAGGTAGTAAACGAATATAAAGAGCGAGGTCACAATGTATTGACGTTCGCTTTATATTATAAGGAGTCATCAGTTTTTAAGCCTGATTTTATTTGGCAAACTATCCGCGAAGACGCTCCGTGGATAATCTTTCCGTTTGAAAACATAAAGGGGGAACATAATGGGAAATCGTAGAAACTACACACCAGAAAAGGTTCGTAGCCTTCAAGGTACTGTTCAAGTTGATCACACATTAGCAAAACTCGGGGCAAAGAAACTTCGAAAGTTGCTTAACGACGAACCATTCGTACGCACGTTTGGAGCATATAACGGACAACAAGCGGTTCAACACGTTAAAGCTGGACTAAAAGCAATTTATGTTTCGGGGTGGCAAGTTGCTGCAGCAGCGAATAGCTCTAACCAAACGTATCCAGATCAATCGTTATACCCCGTCGATAGTGTTCCAAAGGTTGTTGAAAGCATTACTTGTGCTTTTAAACGACAAGACCAAATTCAATACTTAGAAGTGTGTCAGGGCCTAAGTTCAAGCCTTGACTACACAGATTACTTTGTACCAATTATTGCTGACGCAGAAGCCGGATTCGGTGGAGCGCTCAACGCATATGAATTAACGCGACACCTTATTAAGGCAGGCGCCGCTGGTGTTCACTTTGAAGATCAACTTTCTTCTGAAAAGAAGTGTGGTCACTTAGGTGGAAAAGTTTTAATTCCAACTTCGCAAGCGATTCGTAACCTTACGGCTGCTAGGCTTGCTGCTGATGTTTGTAATACAGATACTTTAATTATTGCTCGAACGGATGCTGAGGCAGCTCGCTTAATGTTAAGTGATATCGATGAAATTGATAAAGCGTTCATGACAGGTAAAAGAACATCAGAAGGTTTTTATGAAATCACTGGTGGTATGGAAATGGGTTGCGTTCGTGGACAAGCATTTGCTGAATACGCCGATTTAGTTTGGTGTGAAACATCTCGTCCATGTTTAAAAGAAGCCAAGCGCTTCGCTGATGCTGTTCATGGCGCTTACCCAAACCAAATGTTAGCGTATAATTGTTCTCCTTCCTTTAACTGGAGACAGAATCTTCCAACCGATGCTGAGCTTAGTGAATTTCAAATTGAGCTTGGTAAGCTGGGATATAAATGGCAATTCATTACACTAGCTGGATTTCATTTAACTAACTTTGCAACATTTGAATTTGCAAGTGAATATGCACAAGATGGTATGTTAGCGTATAGTGTTCTTCAAGAAAGAGAATTCGTTGCACAACAACATGGCTTTACAACTGTCAAACATCAACGCGAAGTAGGTGTTGGATATTTTGATGCAATTAGCCAAGCCGTCGGCGCTGATTCAACAACCGCTTTAAAGGACAGTACTGAATCAGATCAGTTCTAGGAGACAAATATGAGTGAAGAAAAACTTCATCAAGAAAAGATGAATAATGGTGGTGTAGTGGACCCAAAAATTCCGAATGATCAGTTTGACAATGAGCAGGTTCAAGACGGAAATCAATCAGACGGACCAACACCTATCGTCAAGCCTGAAAAACCAGAAGAATAACACCCTCAAAAGGGAAGATATATACTATAACTAACCGAAGGGAGAATCTCAATGATTAAACTTTCATACCTTATCTCGACAGGGTAGTTCCTGGTAGCTGCTGAGGGGTTAGAAATGTTGGCCGAGTGTGAATTAGGGACAACACTAGAGGAGAGGGCGGAGCTTAGCGTGGAGACGCTGAATGTTCCTACCCCCGACAAAGACCTGGAGTGCCCCGCCCTATCTGATGAACTACCATCGGGTCTAGGTTATAATCACTTGTTGAGAGTATGCAAGCAGCGAACAAAGAGAGCATGCGACTCGCCGACACCCACTACGAAAACGGTTGACCCCTAAATACGGTCCACGTATAATGGAGTCACTATGAAGCTGAAAGAAATTAAGCCACGCAATTTTGTTGCTAAGCACGCACGCAATATGTCCGGCGCAGGTCGACATGAAGATAAGCGTGGAAAGCACACTAAGCGTGCGAAACAGAAACAGGCTTTCCTCAAGTTACTTAAAATACAGGACTACTAAAATGCGTGATCCAAACCGTATCAAACCTCTTCTAAAACAGATTGAAGAGTACTGGACAAAATATCCAGATCTGCGTCTTGCGCAAATAATCAGTAACGCAAACAGTCATCGTCAGAAAGGATCCGATACGATCAATCATGACGTATTTTACTTGGAAGATGATGAGTTATTGCGGAATTTGTGGCTCGAAAACGCTTAGAATTCAACAAGTTAAATAGGGTTGACATTCCCACAAAACCGTGGATAATGACCCCTATGGATGTGTTAAAACAAGCATATGACTCGATGTCTGAGGACGAAAAGTTCGAGGCGCTCTTTCATGACCCCTTAACAGAAGTCTTTAATCGGCGAGCATTCGAAATAATCGAAGCAGCCAAACCAATCAGCTCCACACACATTGCAATTATTGATCTCGACTCCCTTAAATGGGTGAACGACAATCTTGGTCACAGACATGGTGACACTCTATTAGTGGCTGTTGCTATTGCTTTAAATGAGCAGGAATTAGAAGTTTATCGATTGAGTGGTGATGAGTTTGCTGTTCGTGGTTCTACCCATTCTCTTTTCAGAAAGGTTGGTCACGTACAAAATGTTCTTGAATTAATATCAGTTGGATTTGGACCGAATCTTGAATACGCAGATGAAATGCTTCGTGATAATAAGTCTAACAGAGAACGGAGAGGTCTTCGAGCTCCTCGTGGTGCATGTCCGCCTTGGATGAAAGTCGAAGAGAAATGAATATTGCATTTGACATATCTCGTATGAAGCCTGGATGCGCAATTGTTCAAGCAACGTTTGGTTGTGATGGAATGATAGCAGACAACTTTGATACCAAACATTGGTTGCTTGCACCAACAGATGAAATGCGAGTTTATCCAGTTACCAAAGACCAATTAAGAGAGTTGGTTCAAAAAGTTGAGGAGCACCATAAATGAAAACTATAACAGTTTTACTTTTGCTTTTGTATCTTAGTGGTTGTGCAACCACAGAGGAAGAAAGAGTTGACGGATTGTCACGAATGGACACCATCAAACATGATTTTACAACCTTTGTAGCCGACTGTTATTTTACGGAAGGCGAGCTCGTTATCGATAAGCGCCTTGAAGAAAGGCGAGTGCAAAATGCACCGATTACTGTTTGGGAGATGAAGAACGCTCAATGCTTCTATTCCGATGAGAGTTATCCTAGAAGGATGCCATAATGTTTCAAACACCACAAAATGGCGATGTTATAACTGTTACGACTCGATATCGTGATAACTATTACAAGCGCACAAGTGATTATAAGGAAACAACCTATGAAAATGTTACGGTAGTAAGACCATTTTCTTGGTTGTCGTCTTTTGAATTTTGTTTTGCTGCAGACGGTCCAGAATCGTTGTTCGCTGACATCGAAGCGGTAGAAAAACGAGATCGTGCACCTAATTTTGATCCCATGGCTATGCGTTACGAACGCTCTTACGTACCAAGTAATGGTGCTCCTAAATTTGATACTCGTGTACTTCACATGAGAAACGTGATCTCTATTAACGGAATCGATGTTTCTAACGAAGATTATTCTTCGAAGACCGTTGAAGTTTCCGCTTCAAAAGGTGGAACATATAGTGTGAAGGTGGAAGGTGGAATCGGAGTCGAGTGTGATTGTAAGGGATTTCAATTTCGTAAAAGTTGTCGACACTTAAAAGAGGCAGAACAAACATGACTTGTTTAGAGTGTGGTTATGAAGCTGGTGTTCGGGAAGACCCTAGAACACCTCCGTTGGAATTGGGCGATGAAGTCCTCTGTGAAGGGTGCTATGTCATGGCCCTCGAAGAGTGTCTCGAGGTCGCTCAAGGCGAAGCAGACCACTATAGTCAACTGCTTGAAGAAGCCAGTTGACAGGATACCATAATTTAGGTATGATCAATTTAATATTATTGGGTAACTAGGACATAACTTAGATGCTGAGTGTTAGGAGAAATACATGAGCAATGCTAAAAACTTAGGTTGGGGTTCACGCCTCGCTCTAATAGATCGCTACGAAGCGTCGGACGAAGCAGCTTCTGCAACGTTTGATGTACCCGTAGAAGAAATCGAGACAGCTCGTCAGTTGCGTGACAATGGTGGTGCAGCTAATATGCCTGTCGACATAGACGTTGAGGAATATGGAAATCCGTTTACGGATGTCGAAGGTGCAACTTCGGTTGTAATGCCTGGTAGAGAGCCAGCTGAAACTTCCACTCGTGTTGAGCCGCTTCCAAAGAAGCGTGGTCGCAAGGGTACGAAGATCAATGAGGCTTTCGCCGCTATTGGTACGGATCATATTCCAGCAGAGCAGTTTGCTACAGACCGTAATGTTTCATTGAATGTTTTGCGTCAAGCAAAACGTTTTGATAAGACGGGTCTGAGTCGCGTTCGCGTCAAGAAAGTTGACGGAACGTTGATGGTTTACCGCGAAGCTGAGTAATAGACGACGCTTAAAACAAACTGATTCCGGAGCACAGGTTCGGACAGAGGACCTACGTTCCATCCCCGAGATGAAATGATGAGTAATCGTAAGAAAGCTGAACGGTTGTATGAATTGATGGCTGACCTGAAAACGAATTGTCCAAACGGTACGATGTTATCATCTGCTGTATTATGTGACTTTGCAGGGAAAATGCACTTCATTAAGTGGATAGAGACGCAGTTGGATGTATTGGATTTATAGGAGATTAAAATGAAATATATTGCCATACTTTTATTGGTTTTACCAATGACTTCTTTTGCACAAGTTGTTGACCTTCGTGACAATACGTCTTCGGATGATCTTCTGTTCGATAAAGGTGCGCTTGAACTAGACCTTAAACTACACGAAGAGGAGCGCCCAGCTCTAGAACAAAGAACAGCAGACTTAGAATGGTCAACTGGTAGATTTCAGGAAACAGTTGCAATATGGCGTGCTAGGTGTGACATCGGTACTAGCCCCGACCCAGATTTTATTGCTGGGTGTTATCGTGAGCAGGGTGAATTAAAACAGCAAAAATCATCGCTTCAAATGATACAGAATAATTTGCAACGAGATGTTGAGACTTTTAACAATCGTTATTATCAACTCACAGGAGATATAGCCACAATTGAAAGAAGGCTTGCTAGTATTTCATCACAAAATGAAGAGTGTGATGAGGCTATTATCGCATTTGATAGTAGTTCTGATCCTTTTAACGATGGTACAATGGAAACAATGAAAGCCGTATGTGGTAGTATGTTTGACGGAAACTAAAATCGAACATGGGAACAAATGAAATTTCAAATTACACTAAAAGATCCTGATGGTTACTATGATTGTGTAGATGATGCGGTTATTGAATCGTTGGGAAGTATCAAAGGACTTAACGACGAAGAACTCGACGTATTACGCGACGAGCGCCGCGAACAAATTTCACAACTATTAGGTCAATGGTTCGAATACAGTGAATATTTAACTGTTGAAGTTGATACAGAAGCTGAAACCTGTACGGTAGTAGAAAATTAAGAATAAGTGATGGGTACCGTAACAAACATACGTCCCAAACCTGAACAGGAAGGGGGTAACAACAAAATTGTTCGATTCTTCCACTGCGCATTATGCCTCGAAGAATTGCCAGAGGGTATATCCCCAAGTGAGTACCAGATCACTGAAACTGGTTGGACAATAGAGGGCTTTCAAGTATGGTGTCTTAGACACGATGCAAACATAATCCACATGGATTTTGAAGGTCAGAAGCATCCAGCTATCTAAATGATTAAATTTCCGTTAACCGAAAACAATATGAAACCTACTCTTACAAAGGGTGGATATTGTTATTTTATACCTCGTGATGAAATACCCTAGAATAAGAGAGGGGTTCAATGTATTATGTGTAGAGTTGATTAAGGAGAGAAAAAAATGAAGAAACTAATATGGCTGGCAATCCTACTGCCGATAAGTGTATTCGCTCAGGAACTAGAACCACGAGTAAATGCAAACGAAAATTCCGTACAAGCACTTAGTGTTCGGGTAGATCAGAATACTGCTGACATAGTTGATTTAAATGCTGAGCAGAATTTCCAAAATGATCGCTTGGATAACCTGGAATTAGATACTGGTGGCGGAGTTAAATCTCGAATCGTAGTTGACGATGTTACTGACGAGCAGATTGGTGTGGCGCAAGGTTCCGCTGTTTTCTGGCTTCAATTTATCGATACGGTGACTGGAGCGAATAACTTCGTTCGGAAATTCGGTTCCTCGTATGCTCAGTTTCCGTCTTTACAGAATGATGTACAGACGACTGACGTGTTTATGACCTCGGCAGATATGTATTTCGATTGTAATACCTTTGGTATGCTGGGTTGGAGGCCACAATATCATGACATTAATAATAACCAGGTAGTTTCTCAGGTACCTCCGGAAGGTAGTAGTCAGAGTGTTTCGTTTCGTACGGGCGCCCAAGTAACTGGAGATGTGGTAGGGGAGTTGGTTACAACTGCTACTGTATCTTCTCGTAGTGGAGATTTTACTAATATTGATAGCCTTGATCCGAACACGATAAATGATGGAAACCCCGGTGGATTTCCGCTTGTATCTAGAGATTGTGTTGTGAATTATGTTTTGGGTAATGCTATTGTTGTTCCGTCTGATGTTGGTGCCCTACATACATTTTTGTTTCCAGCTACTGAAACGATGGCCACTGTTGCAACAGCACCATCGGCAGTGATAGCTGGTGGAGAAGAATTTAGAATCATTCATTCACCTGCTGCATTGGTGCAGGCTCAGGCAGCTAAGGTCGCTTGCGAAACTGTCCAGACAATTGCAGTATGTAAATTGGTACCGTTTGCGACACCGGTTTTCAGTGCGCAACAGACCCCGGCCAGCTTTTTACCACCGACTGCCAGTTTCACGACTTCTGTGATAGCTACAGCTCAGGTACAATCGGCGTTGGTAGGGAATCGTGGTGCTCCAAGAACGTTTTCGGAAGATTATAGATAAAGGAAGTCAACCATGGATTCGTTCGTAAACAACAAACAACGTGTTGATAAACTCGACCAGTTATTAGAAAAAGCAGAAACACCAACGATGATGTTGCATTTTTGGGGAGAAAATCCTGACAATCTCACTAAACGAATTACACCACGTCAGATAGTAGACATCGTATCCTGCTTTATAATTGAAAGCTGTGTTACGAATGCTGACAATGACACACTGCACGAAGAGAAAAACACACATATTTTTAACAGAGAAAGTATGGAGGATGCTCTATATCCATACTTTAGTTTTCAAACAGAGAAAGTATTTGACGCACATATTGATGAAGCGCTAAGGACTATCCAGCGTCGAGGCTGGGGTGTTTGGCAGAGTTCTTCGTTTGGCACTCAACAGTTTATAATTATTAGCGCCGCAGAAGATGATATGAACGAAATATTCAATTTAGCACGCTCTCGTTATATTCATATCAGAACACAAATTATATGCGTACCCCATACAATTACAATCACTTACAACAACTCAGATCGAATCACCTACATAAATTGGACTGAATTGTGGCAAGCGATTAAACAACGAATGAACTTTTGGAAATCAATTCCACGTTGGATTTGGATGTTCATTATTATAGTTAGTACGGTAGGAGGAGCGGTAGCCACGGTGGTTGAATATCACGAACCAATTATTACATGGATAAATGATGTCCTCCCACAAGAATGCAAAACATGTACGGAGAAAGAAATTGGCAAAAATAACAACAAGTGAAATTTTTTACTCACCACAGGGTGAGGCGGCGTTAACTGGTCGTCCTCAGGTGTGGATTAGAGTATCTAAATGCAATTTTGAATGCCAAGGGTTCAATAACCCAGATAAAGTTGATACTACAACAAACGAAGGTCTCGGTTTTGATCCAACAAAATACAAAACGCTAAAATCGTTACCACCAATTACTGTTGGTTGCGATTCAATTTATAGTTGGGACGATAGATTTAAACATCTATGGAATACTTGGACAGAAGAAGAACTCGCAAATGAGCTTCTCACGTATCTGCCAACAGGTAAGTGGACAAGAAACATTGGTCTAACATTCACAGGCGGTGAACCCACATCACGAATGAAAGTTCTTTGTAATTTAATTCATCTTCCGCAATTCGATGACTTAATGACAATCACGTTCGAGACAAACTGTTCAGTTCCATTAATGGATAAACACATGGATCGGTTAAGTGAATGGACAACAGCAAAACTCGGTCGAATGATTGTCTGGTCTAATAGTCCAAAGTTAAGTATTACGTGGGAGCCTTGGGAAAAGGCAATCAACCCAGCGGTAGCATTAAAACAACTGAACGTAGTGAACTCTTACCAGTACTTTAAGTTTGTTGTTGAGCCAACCGATGAATCTTTCGCAGAAGTTGATAAGGCAATGGCTGAATACCATGCTTCAGGAATTCCTAAAGATGCAGAGATTTGGACCATGCCAGTCGGAGGTATTTTAGAACAACAACAAAAAATTGATCGAAAGGTTACTGAAATGACTTTGGAACGCGGTTGGAATGTTTCGTGGCGAGCACACATCTACGTATTTGGAAATGAGCTAGGAACGTAGGTACTCGTGCATTGCTTCGGGAATATACTCTTGATAATCAACATATTTTAGTTTATCACCATCAATAATTGATTTAATGTTGTGACAGTTACGACACATCGGTACACACTTCCTTAGTTCCGCCTCAATTCTGTCTCTAGCGATTCCACTTGTTACTCCCCTAGAGATCGCGAACTCTTTTGTACTTGGGTCAACGTGATCGAAATCTAGGTTTAATGGATTGTCATTTCCACAAACTATACACGAAAGACCTTTTTTATATTCCCAAAACTCTGCTCTTTTTTTTCTTCGTAAGGTCATTTGCCCCTTACGACTTATCGCTCGATATTTTGGTGATGTTCTGTCAACCATTAAATTTCTCCTTGGATTATGTACTTATGCATAACCCTTGATAAAGAAAATTAAAACCCGTATATTTGGAAGCATGAAAATTACTCTTGGTAATCTAAAAGTCGGTATGAAAATATTTCACGTTCATGCATTTAGTGATGATCGTAAACTTCTTAATACTTGGATTGATGAATATGAAGTTGAAAAATTTCCGATAACAGTAGTAACAAGTAAGGATTTTATTCGAGTGAAAACGTTACCAATGTACACAGCAGCCGATTTTGGTACGAAAACATGGAAACGAAAAAAATATTCGGCTCCGTTCGAAACTGAAAAATCGATGGAAGACATGGGAATAATTCCTAACAACTACAACAACCACCAAACTTTTGACAGTCTTGCTGAGGCAAAACGATATATTTGTAACTTCAACCAGGTAAATTTCAAAGAGCCAGCCGCTACCAATTATGATCGAGCGATGGGAGTATTAGATATATGATACGAAGTGAACTAAAAAAATTATCAAAAGATCAGCTCATTGATATGCTTGCTGAACCCGAGACTCATGTTGTTAATGTGGAGCTTACTTTTTGTCCCACCGAACCACACATTATGTATTGGGATTGGGACGGTGGAATGTCAAGCTGTCATGACATGGAAGATTTTCTAAAGAATATTTTTCCACGGTTTGTAAAAGACGAAATTAAAACATCAAAATATCTTCTTGATGTTGATGAAGACGACATACCGTTTTAAAATATTTGGTGAATATTCTCTTTTCGATCCAAAAATAAGAATGACTTTGTTACCACACCGAACGGCTCAATCTTATCAAAAACATCAGTTGGGTTAATTTCAGCCGCATAAACATCCATTTGAAGTAATGTTGGGTCAGAATACCAGAAACGTGCGGATACTAAAGTTGTTCCGCTTATCACAACAGAAACGACTCCATCATCAGTTGTTTCCGCACAAAGTTCTCCATCACCCAACGTTAAGATCCACTCTTCGACGGCTTTTTGATCTTTTGGTGGATTTTCAATTTCGGCTCTAATGATTAAGTGCTTGTGTTCCATACAAGTATTTATAGAACGTTGAATTTTTGTAGGCTTTAGCGTAAAGTTGTTCTGTGAAGTAGAGCCTTCCTAAGTCACCACGATAAATAAGGGTTTACGAGGAACCCAAACATGGTGGCTGAAAAGAAAGTAGAACGAGGTGGAGTGATTCCATATTACATCAAAGATGGAAAGATCCTGATGATGTTTATGAAACCGTCAGATAAGAAATTTGGTGGTGAGAATTTTCAGATCGCCAAGGGAAAAATTGAAGACGGCGAGACACCCATCGAGGGAGCTTTTCGGGAGGCAAAGGAAGAACTTGGACTCTTCGGTCCTAACGTTGAACAAACAGACGCGTTAGGTCGATTTGGAAGAATAAACATCTTCATTGCCAAGATTAAAGATCCCGATATGTTTGGGGATACAACGTTCGAAACAGGAGCAGTTACTTGGTGGAATCCACAACAGTTCCAATCACAGGGACGAGGTTGGCAAAAACCAATAGTAAAAGCTGCTGTTCGTAAAATATCTAAATTAGAAAATCTATGAGTCAAAAAACACCCATTAATAAATGGGATTTACGTTTTCTTCAACTTGCAAAGTTTATCTCCACATGGAGTAAAGATCCGTCTACACAAACTGGTGCGGTCATAGTTCGACCAAATAAAAGTATTTGTTCGGTAGGATTTAATGGATTTCCTTCTGCAATGGTTGATGACGAAAATAACTATAACGATCGAGACGAAAAATATAGTCGTATCATTCATTGTGAAATGAATGCAGTAAAATTTGCCACTGAAGATTTAAATGGATTCACATTGTATACATATCCATTTATGTCTTGTGATCGCTGCTTCGTTCATATGGCAAATTATGGTATAACTCGTTTTGTAGCACCCGTTGCATCACTCGAAAAACAAGAACGTTGGGAGTCTGCGTTTGCACGAGTTCGTGCGTATGCAGAAGAAATGAATTTAGAATTAGTTGAACATGACCTAAGTGATACTGAATAATGGAAATAATTGGTTTAATCCTTCTTCTTATTGTTGCATCAATCATATGCTATTTCTTAGATTTGCACGAAACAGGCTGGTCGTGGATCCGTCGTTTCTTTAACATTCCAAATGAAACGTCTATGCTCGCCGAGTTTAAAGAACGATATGCTCAAATCTCACAGAATCGTAAAGATGCTAAAGTCGAAAAGCGCAGTAAACAGTCTCTTGAGCAGTGGAAGAAAAAAGAACTAGCCGAAAAGTCTCTTGGGCAGTGGAAGAAGCATCGAGAAAAGCAACGAGAAAAGCAACACCCCACTTATAATCTTGAATATTCTAACGGAAGACTTAGTTCTAACCCACGAGTAGGTTCACGTGAGTGGCTTAACTTACCTGAAATTCAGCGTCAACTCAAAGGAATGCAAAAGTTAGTTGACGGGCTTGACGACCTGAACAATACTAAGCCTCCTCCACCTCCTAATCCACCCAGAGTTGGGAGTCCTGCAGTACCAAAAGCTATTGGCCCTAAATTAGCAACACTTACGCTTAACTCAGAAAAATACGCAAAAGCAAAAATAGTTAAAAGTTCAGGCACCTCTATTACGGCTGTTCGAACAAAAGATAATTATACAGACGATCCTGGTCCAAGATAATGCCCAAATACGCTGGAAAAACTGAACTTCCTGTCCTTACCGATCCAATCATAAAAATGGTTGATGACATGGTTGGATTTCAACATAGTATGATTTGTCATCAAATGAGACAAGCTCGAACACATCCTACTTCCTGGAAGTGGGTTAAAATTCGAGGGCACAGACGTAGTGGATTTACAACAGCCGCTTTAATGCTTCTTCAATATTACCCATCTTCTTTAATTGTTTACCCTAATCGTGATATGATGGAATACGCTCGGCGACAAGCAATGGAAGAGAATCTTATCCCCGCGGTTGGAGACGCCCTTCGTGATAACTACTCCATTAATGGGCACTCAAAATACCTAAAGGTTGAGGGTCAAATGAACGAGAGATGGTTTCAGGGTCGAAGCCCTCGTGATCGCCACGAGTTGATCATTCTTGATGAGGCCAGTATGATAGAGGGTGCGAGGGGCGATAATATGAACAGATTCAGAGATGAATTATTCATGTTTTGTGACGTCCTCGTAGAACTAAATTAGGAGAACAATTAAATGTATGTATCAACAAAACGCTACGATCACGATCGTGGTTACTCAATAGCATACCGTCAATGGCGAGCTGATTCCCATTGTCGATTTATTCATGGTTATTCATTAGCTTTTGATTTAGAATTTGAATCAGAGAAGGTTGATGTTCGTAACTGGGTTGTCGATTTTGGTTCGCTTAAAAGTTTTAAAGAGTTTCTCGACGAATATTTTGACCACACACTACTTGTATCTTCAGATGACCCAGACTTAGAGGTCTTTCTTGATCTTGATAAAAGAGGACTAGCTCAGGTACGCGAAGTAGAAAAGACCGGTTGTGAAGGTTTAGCTGATTTCCTATTTTGGTATTTGAACGAAGTATGGTTACCAGAAAATGGCTACACAAACGAACGTGTATTTTGTCGTAAGGTAAGAGTACACGAGACACCTTCTAATTCAGCTTGGGTTGAATTTACCCGTGAAGGCTGGAAAGAAGAACTACTACGTAGAGAGGAAGAAAAATCATGAGTGGATTCACACTTTGGCTCCTTATAGGCCTACCAATCACACTATTTCTTGGCTATATGATTATCATAAGAGATGTTTTTGAAGAAAATACAGCGAAACGAAATATTGGATTACCTAATAAAATTGTGCTAGGTGATACGCTCGGAGCACTTACAGCATTTGGAATTGCAATATTTCTCTGGCCACTTGCAGCTATGATAGTTGTTGGAATAACATGGACCGAGTTTTCAATGGCCGATATTGTTCTTTGGCGAAAAAGCGAGAAACCTCGAGAGGAAAAAGTTACTGCGCTTGAGAAACAAGCAAAAGAACTTGGATTAATTTTAACACCAAAGGAAATAACATTAAAGGGGGTTAATGATGTGGGAAATCGACAAGCGTCTTGACTTTTGCTATGGGCACCGTGTATGGACACAAGAACTAAATGAAGAGTTTTGTGCCGAAGGCGAAAACGAAACAAAATGCAAACACCTACACGGACACGAAGGTTCTATTCAAGTCTTCCTTACAAGCGATAATCTTGATAATGGATTCGTAACAGACTTCAAACACCTTGGTTGGCTAAAAGACTTTATCAACGGATATATTGATCATAAATTCATTGTCGATATTGACGATCCAGCTTTTCTTCAAATAGTCGGCGCATCATTCCAGATGACGGATAAGGTCCTAACTGTTGGTGATTGGAATCAAACAATATCGGTCCCTGCACTGGCAATTGGTAACCGACAAATTGAGTTACACTCGATTGCACCAGATTTATTTCCTGATACTGAATATGGATGGTATGTTGCTGGTGATTACAGTAACCTCGAAGGCGTCGAAAAAGAGCTATTAGAAGGATTCTTATTTGTAGATTTTGTGCCAACATCCGAGAATCTTGCTGAGTGGATGTATAGGATCGTTACAGCAAAAATGAAAAAGTTAAACGTCGTAACATCGCGGATTGAGTGGTGGGAAACACCTAAGAGCCGATCAACTTATATTGGTAATAAATAATTTACGTAAACGTTTAATGCGCATTAACGGAGACACATGGAACTGATTAAACAGTTAGACGAGATGGCTAAAACTGATATGGACGAAGAAACGTTCGATCGTCTTGTAAAGTACGCAATACAAGACATCAAACAAAATCTTCGCCCCGATGCTAGTGATGATGATATGCTAGAGGTCATTCATGGCCTGGTAGAAAATATCACTGGTTTCGAGGAAGTAGCAGACGCGGTTTCTCTTGCCAATAAGGTACTCGAACGCGTTAAGTATAACATATCGTTTTAAGGTTTCTCTGACAACTATAACTCTCTAAAAAGGAATTGAGAGATGTTGATCAGAAACACAAAAAATGTTTCGGTTAATGACATACAAGGATACTTAACAAAGGGTGCGCAAGTGCATCCACTTCTATACTCCGTATTTCTTGAACTCCTGGTCGAACTCGAATACGACCGAAAACTCTGTTTAACTCCACAAACCCGTATGGAATTCTACAGTAAACGTGTAGCTGCGAACATTGCACGCAAATTAGCTGCCTAACTCCTTGATTTTAAAGTAATTTTACCCTGTTGACATTTGGGTCATCATGCGTATAATTCGCATTAAATCAGGTATTTCTAAGGCAACTTAATGACTGATCAAACCCGCGACGCTGTCGCACAAACATTTGAGACCGAGATGTTCGGCGAGATCGAAGCTCGCTGGTATCAGGTCGCTACTCTACACGCCACAGAGGACGCTCTGGAGCGGGGAGTCAGCCGTATTCTTGTTCACCAACCAACTGGTTGTGGCAAAACACTCACATCGGGTCTTATTTTCTCTTCGGAACGCGTAAGACGTGCGTTGGGTATTACTTCCGATCGCCCGCTACGACTCCTTTTCATTGCTCACAAACATCGTCTTCTATCACAAGCAGAAGAAGTATATGCGAGTGCTAGTAATGTTGAATTCATTCCCCAGTCAGCATTCCAACGTCTTGACGATGATCTTGAATGGGATATAGCGTGTATTGATGAAGCTCACCATGAAGCTATGTTGTCGATTCAATATCAACTTGAAAAATTAGGCGAACGGCCTATAATTGGTCTAACGGCTACACCAGATCGCGCTGATGGAATGTTGATTAAGTTTGAAGAAATTATTTGTCCAATCACTCGTATGCAAGCTGTTAACGAAGGTTGGCTGGCTCCGACTTTTTTGAATTCGGTTATTGATACACCAACACCGAATAAAACAGAAGCCCTAAAACGTCTTATTCGTGAATATGGTCACGAGATGGGACATACAATGATATTTGTTCGTACTAAAAATGAAGTGCGACAAATAACACATTTCTTACAGGAACTGAATTATGACGCTCATTCGATTTTGAGTCAAAGTGAACGTGAAGTAAACGATCTTCTTAATCGTTTCTCTGCTGGTGAAATACAGTTCTTGATTAACTGTAATAAGATCAATGAAGGTGTTGATGTGGTTGGATGTTCGACTGTAATTCTTGGTCGTCAGTTTGGATCATATCCACAACTAAATCAGGTTATTGGCCGGGCTGCTCGTCCAGATTGTGATTGCAATGTTTGGGAGTTGATTAATCCGCTTTCAGGTCGTAATCTTGATACAACTGTTGTAGTAGGCACACCTGAACGACATCGGCTGATCTCAACTATTAAGGGTCAATATATAGAACAGGAATTTGACTACGTATCACAAGAACAAGTTTTCAGTTCCGGAATTGCTAGCCAGTTCCGGACTCATAGTCCAACGGCGATGACATAATGATTAAATTTGACATTAATAAGCTGCGAGTTGAAACGTATTGGGTTAAATCCCTTACGACAGCTCTTGGTGGTGCCATTCGTATCGTCGATGAAGAACATACGACAGATGAAAAGGAAGTTTACAATCGCTTACCTGTCCCTCTCGCCGTAGTTCGAGCGTACAAAACAAAGCACAAAACGATGAAGTATATTCGTCCTTGTTTGATTGCTGTTACATATTATGACGATCGTGCAATCGCTTTGGAGCGTCATCCACAAGGTTGTATGGGTGAGCGTATTGAAAAGAAGCTCGACGGCACGTGGAAAGAATGGTATCCACAAATGAAAGAAAATATAAATGGAATGTTACGTCCATTAGTTTGTGCAACACCTATCTGGAATGAAGATACAAAGAAATACGACCCACGTCCAAGACACGATTGGTACTTTGATGGTCGTTATATCTTTACTTTTGAGCAACCAGTTGAAACAGCAGTTGCTAAAGGTGAATTTCTTTCAACAGATGGTCGGTTTCGTTGTGTGCAAGCACAAGCGATTGGTCTTCATAAGTTATCTGATCGCGAAAAACTTGATCCTGCTGATCGCACATGCCTAGCGTATGTCGCTGAGAATAATAAGTTTGCAGTTTCACCACCGATTTGGAAAGATGCGAAAGCTGTCGGTCAAGCTAAAATCAAAGGAACGCATACTGAACGTGATGGTGGTCGGACGACAGAACGCGACTTAAACTTCGACCGAGTTGATCAATTTTGTGCTGTTAATTTGAGCTTTGCTCTTAAGGCTGCTAGAGACCTATCACATGAATTTGGTTTTGAAGCAATTGAACCACTTAACCTTCCTGCATTAATGATTCGACTGAATACCGTTAATCTACCAAAGATTTCTCCTGCAGTTAAGGATACTTTTGATAGTGGGTTAAAGTTTACTCATGCGCTTGCTTGGTTACTTGGATTCGCTCGACGTTGTGAGTGTCTTGATACTTACGCTTCAATTCGTTCACTGCTCAAGTACTTGACCGCAAACGGTTTGTACTTCAAGCAGGCATTTGATCCAAAAAATATTTTTAAGGAGGGACATAATCTTGAAACGATCCCCCTTATATCTAAAAAGGAAGCGCTCGAGAAAATCGACTCATTAACTCTTGAGGAACGCTTAGAAATTGTTCGCGCTCAACGTAATCGTCTCCAAACAACTAGAGGCGGAAACGTTGTTGGGAATATGATGTTCGATGATGATCCGGAGTAACATCATGGTTTTAAACAGAAAAACTGTTGTTGACTTGGGTGATGAATCTGCGTACGATTGTTCGAATCACGTACTGTATATCAGGACGTGTGTTATTAATCCCTTAATGTTTACAGAGAGGTAAATGAAATGTCTAATTGGTTTAGCAAAGCTCTAACAGACCTGAGAAAAAAGGCGAGCGTCAAAGTTCGCGTTTCCACAAATCGTAAAAACGACACAGTTGCTGAAATTGAAGTCGATGGTGAATATACACATCGCTTTCCAGCATCATCCCGTGTTTCCAAAGCGCTCGAGGAGATGTCTCCGCTGCAGCTGCAGGAACGTCTTGAGGGAGGTTCTTACTTTTTCGTCAACGGTGTTCTTTTCGACTTCCGTGATGGGAATTACAACGGCTTCATTCACACACCCGAGAGCATCAATGCGTTGCAAGACGTTATTGGTATTCGTGGTCGTGCCGATGATAGTCGTCGTGTTACCCAGGATCAAGGAACGGCAAAGCTCTCACGAGTTTGGTCGGAACAAAAAATCCAGGTACCTGGAATGGACAAGGGTGGTGTGTTTAGCTCTCGTCTGACTTTTTCTTGGAACCCGTTCATCGAAACCATTCGCAGCTCGTTCGACATTGTTCGATTGATTTGCGCAAATGGTATGACTGGTTTAACTAGTCTATTCAATGCAAGGATTCCTCTTATCAACCGTTGGGAAGAACATTTGGAGATTGCTGATAAGCAAATCCAGAACAAGTTGTACTCAATGTTGACAGAGCGCCTTGAGCAGATGTCAAACGAACGTGCTACGTTGGCTGACTGTTTACGACTTCGAGACCACGCTACCGATCGTATCGATGATAGCAGAAACGCCGCTGCACAAAGCAAACGACGCTCGATGTTGGATAACATTCGCAAGATTGTTTCACCCGAGACTCATGTCGGAGCACACTACAAGCCTGCTGCTTTTCAAGATCGTCGCCTGGCCGCTCAGCTGCCTTCGCACTTGACGATGTTCGATGCGTACAATATCGCAACTGAAATTGCTTCGCACACAGCACAAACTGGCAAGTCTTCGAATCACGCCTTGGACAAGTTCGCAAATGAACTGATCTTTGATCGTACTGACACGCGGCATCACGCTGCACGGTTCGGCGGACCTGTGATCTCTTCATTCTCGGATCCAGACAATGCGTTCTTTGGTGACGACGAGGAATAAGTAAATACGGGGGCGGTTCGTCCGCCCCCAATTTACGGAGACAAATTTGATCAATCATCCAATTCCCAAAGGAACAAAAGTGATAGCTGAGTACACGAGTTGTCCTACATGTGGTCCCAGCCACATTCAAAAGATTAGTACACGCATAAGAGAAGTCAAACAAAGGGATGATGGCAATTACGATTACGTTCTTCTCGATGGTAGAGAAGTTCCTTGGTCTTCAATTATTGAGGTTAAATTATGACGCCGCAAATAGCTATTCTAATTATCGGAGTGCTATCACTTTATAGCTTCTTTCTTGTTAAACGTGCTGCACACGTTCAGTTCAATTCAATCATTCCGTTCCTATACCGTGTTCATCTTCCAAACGCGATGAATGTCTTGACAGCTGATGAACATGAAATCATTCACAAAAAGGTTGATGTCTTCAACCTGAGAATAATCACTTGCTTTATCGCAGCGGTATTAGCGATTGGACTCGGTTTGTTTTTCATCGCATTGATAACTTATGAAGGCGATCCTCGTATCACGGGATACTTAATGTCTTTTTTGTTTGCTTACCTTGTCGCAAATTATGATGTTAATTCGAAGGCTATAGGATGGATTAGAATAGTTGAAAATGATCTTTTGGCTCGTATTGTTGTTAAAAATTCTGAGGCCGAAGGATTCGATTCACTTGCTGACTACCTTGAAGCTGAAAACGAAAAGATGCTGACCGAATTCTTTGACAAATGGAACGAGGTTGCCAATGAATTCGATAAAATCCTGGCAGAAGAGGGGTTTGACCCTGATAAGGATTATGAGGCAACAGATGAAGGGCTTGAGGAATATTTTCTCATTATGGAACGTGCAAACAAAATAATGCTTGAAAAATATCCAGAAAACGAAAAAGACCCTGATAACTCTCAAGAAAAGTAACCCTACGGCTTGTTTTTTGAACCTTTTTTGGTGTATGCTCTTCATTCGTATTTAACCACAAGGAGAAAAACAATGAAGCGGATACTTACTTTAATAATTGGTTGTGTTCTAACACTACCTGCATTCGCTGGGGATGATAAATCAATTTCGGTTGAGTTTATCTGGGGTATTGGTGGAACCACATCTAACAAAGGATTCACTATCCGAGCTGGACGAGATAATGCCGAGGTGCATGTCGCTCACTGGTTCGGTACTCGTAGCAATACAGTAGTAGGCTTTGGCCTCACGGCTCGCACAGAAGGTGATGGTGATCAATTCTTCCACGCATCTGGTACTGCTGGTTTGTCATACGTGTTTCAAACAAACTCTGTACTTTCAAATCACTTACAACCATATCTTCGTCTCACAGCTGGGGCTAACGTAGTATCAGAAGGTGACGTTGAAGTAGAACTTAGCTACTTACGTTATGGTTTTGAAGCAGCCGAACAGTTCGGTGCAGTTGGTTTACGATTCAATGATCGTTATGACCCTGCTCCTGAGACTGTTACACTAGATACACCAGGCGATGACGATCCAGGCGATGACGATCCTGGCGATGATGATCCTGGTGATGACGATCCTGGCGACGATGATGATTCGGACGATGATGGTAACAACGGTCATGGAGATGACGATGGTTGCGACGAGTCAAATCCGGGAAATACTCCAAACTGCGAGGGTTAAGCTCGGCAAATAGGTGGTAACCGCTTGATAAAACAGGCGGTTTACCTGTTGACTTTTGGGTCAAAACACGGATAATTACCCTATATCAGGAGTTATCCAATGACTGAACAAGAAGATCGCACCGCACGAATCATAGACAGCAATATTGCTCAATTAGAGCATGAAATTGCAAAGCTGAATCGTCGTGCAGACAAAATCGATTGCCCGCACATCAGTTATCGGATTACCGAAACCAACATGGTTCCTGATCCGACTATTCTGAGGCAAGTGCAGAAAGAAAACGAGCACAGCCTTTTTCCCATTCCAAAAGAAATTATTGATGCCATCCCGCTAGTGCGTCAGCACACAGTTGAAATTCTTGGTGATGGTCCTAAAATCGATGGTTGGAAATTTGTTGGAACGCTCGACCACTACACGATTCCAGGTAAAGTACTTGTACAAGCCGTTCCTGGCGAAACAGTTCCTGAGCGTTACTTTGATCACGAAGCTACTTGCGACCACTGCAATTACATCCGTCGTCGCATTGAGACATTTGTTCTTGAAGGTACGGACGAGAATGCTGGTGAATGGATGCTCGTTGGTCGTAACTGCCTTAGAGACTTCTTCGGCCACGATCCGATGTATGTTGTTCGCTTTCTTAACCGCATCTGGAACTTCATCGATAGCCTCGATGACGAGAAATGGTCGTCGGGTGGCGGTGGTCGTTACGAGCACTACTACGATTCTCTAGAAGTCCTGTCAACAACGAACGCAATGATTCGTACTTTTGGTTGGCTTGCTAAATCTGCTGCAGGTTATGACAGAACTCCTACAATGAGTCATGTTATTCGCTTTCTTAATCCTCCTGCTTATCGCAAAGAGCGCGAAGCATGGGAAAATTGGATTAGCACGATTATCTTCGACAAAGAAGAAGATCTGGCAGAAGCAGAAGCTGCTATTGTTTGGTTGAAAGCCAAAGAAGCTGATAAAGACAACAACTATATTCACAACCTGAAACTTCTTGAGGACGAGACTCATATTCCTTCAAAGATGATTGGTTACTGGTGTTCACTGATCGCTGCTTATCAGCGTGAGCAGGAACGTCTTGAATACGCAAAAATAGAAAAAGCTCGCCGCTTGAATGAGTACGTTGGTGAGATGGGTGAGCGTCTTGAAATACAAGTTGAGTGCACTGGTGTTCAATCGATCACTAGTGACTGGGGTGTTGTAAACATTCACAGAATGCTTGATGAAAGTGGTCGCACATTGGTGTGGTTCGCTAACGCCGGCCGCAAAATGGATAAGGGCGAAACATATCGTATTCGTGCTCGTGTTAAGAAGCAGGACGAATACAAAGAGTGGAAGCAGACGACTGTTTCACGTCTCAATGTTGTTGAACATATTCCCCAAAAGGAAGAAGCTGCATAGATGGCTAAGTACAAAACAACTGAACCTCATCTAGATTGTCCAGTGTGTAAGACAAGGTTCACTTTGTGTGAGGCTATCCTTCGTCGTCCAGCTGACGCTGAAAAACCTCGCGCTCTCCAACATAAGTTTCTCTTTTGTCCGGGCTGTAACGCAAGATTCTACCGCTTACCATCAACAGACGATGAGCCACTGTACGAAGTTACTTGGAGCACAACAAAGCCTATGGGACACAGTCTCGAGCGAGGTAGGCATCCGAGCGTTGTAGCGTTACGAACATGAATGAACTACTTACAAAATGGTTCGGCATGAAATACTACGTGTGGCGATCCACGACTGAAAAAAGCTGGATGCTTGATTATTCTGGTAATGATCAATCGTTTGGTGATGCATTTCTCGTGAAAACGTTCCGAGCGAAGACTTGGAAACAAGCACAAGATCGTTTTCATACGCTTAGGACGAAATCTGGCGTGCTTGTTCCGAAGGTTTTGATACCATACAGGGATGAATCATGATTTTTGAACATCAAGACCATTATGATCCGAGTGGAGGAGCTCGAGGCTGCTTAGCTGTAATTGTCTTTGTGGTAATCGTAGTTGGCCTAGCGTTCGCAATTGGAATATTATCATTGGCAGGAGTCGGTTGAGACCCTCCAAAACATCTGGTATAGTGAACTTCCACAAAGGACAAAAACATGAGCAATGGACGAGAAAACATACTTTTCCACGGTAATTCTAATCCTGAATTAGCGAAGACGTTGGCAAAGGGACTCGATTGGAAGCTAGGTAACGCTGACGTAAAAAGATTCAGTGATGGTGAAACGTTTGTTCGCCTTTGGACACATGTTCGAGATAGAGACGTATACCTTCTTCAATCTACTTGCAAACCAGCAAACGATAACTTGATGGAGATATTGGTCCTCGCAGATGCTGCTTCTCGATCTGCTGCGAATAAAGTAACAGCAATTATTCCTTATTTTGGATACGCGAGACAGGATCGTAGACCTGATTTTAGTCGTGTTCCAATCACAGCTCGCTTAGTTGCAAACATGCTTCAATCAGCTGGTGTTGATCAGCTTGTTACGGTGGACCTACATTGCCTTCAGATCCAAGGATTCTTTGATATACCGGTGATCAGTGCATCGTCCATACCAACATTCCAAGCCGACATTTGGACACGTTTTGACGGTGGTCACGACGTTGTAATCGTGTCTCCTGACTCCGGTGGTGTTCCAAGAAGTCGTGCTTTGGGCAAAGCTTTAAACAACGAAAATCTTGCAATCATCGATAAACGTCGCTCCAAAGCAAATACATCGGAGGTGATGAATATAATCGGTGACGTAGATGGTTGCGAGTGTATTATTTTTGATGATCTAGTTGATACAGCCGGAACACTTTGTAAGGCAGCAAAAGCGCTCAAGGAACAGGGAGCAACTCAAGTGCACGCTTACGCAACACATGCTGTTCTTTCTGGTCCAGCATTAAGTCACATTGAAACTTCCGTTCTTGATTCGCTAACCGTTACAGACACGGTTCCGCTTAGTACAGAAGCAAAGAAGTTGAACACTCGCATTCGAGTCGTATCGATTGGTGAGCTTCTTACAGAAACGGTTTATAGAGTCGCTACTGGCAACTCGGTCAGTGCTCTATACGATATATAATGTCAATGTGGCCAACCATATATAAGATCTTATTTCTAATGATTTTGTATTCGTTGTTGATGCCCGTTACAGGAATTCCTGCATTTTATCTTATCGCCTCAGCATTTAGCGGAACGTACATAACAGGTAACGCGTTCTTAGATCTCTTATTCGGCCTCACCTCATTGTGCGCATTTTATTATTCTCTGCGACGATCCTTGTACTATCGAAGAGTTTGGCTTAACGCTTTTAAACGTTAGGAACAGTTTTCTTTCGCCGCCGAAATCTCGTGATTTATTCACGAGTTAATACGCCGCCATCCCACAAATCCACACAATAGGAGTTTTCCGACAGGAACAACTATGTTGACTTTTCAACCCATTTAAATGATGTTAGAATAAGTAATTATTATGAAATACTTAATAATCATAATTAGCTTAATAGTACTTGCAACTTCGGGTTGCGCTGCAGATAATCGTACACCAACTCAAAAGCGATACGATAAACTGAATGCAGAAGTGGAACACATTCAGGTGTATCAAAATAAAAAAGCACTATGTCAAGGTAGCGGTGGTGTTATCATCGTAACAAGACCGGGTCCAAATAGGCATTTTGATACATTTAGATGCTCTCGCTAATGAAATACTTAATAATAAGCTTAATAATAATTGGATGTGCTCCTCTTCCAGAACTAGAAGTAGAACGTCGCGAATACAATCAGGTCATCGATCGCGAAAATTGGCGAGTGTGTAATCAAATCCTCAAATATCACGGTATTGTAACAATTCATAGACATGCACACAATGAACGCAGACCCGAAAGAGACCGCCCTTGGATGGTAAGACAAGATCTATCAGACCATAGATGTCAAATGATTCTCGGGAAGGAACGTTGGGCAGATCACTGGACTAAAGACAAAAAAGAAAAGTCACCGATGCCAGAACTAAACTCAGTGGATGATGTATTACTAACGCCAGAGGAAGAGGCTCGTGTAATTGAAGAGGCTCGTATAATTGAAAAAATCACAAAGCCACCAAGTGGTCCTAAAACAAATTAACTTTGCATAATGTTATATGACATTTGATCAATAACATCTTCGAACCAATCATCATTAAAATCATCTGCATTATATAATTGCTTAAATGCCTTTGTATTACTAAACTGATCATGAGGATTGAAATCATTCAAATCCCAGTCATGTTCCCACTCAAATTCCCCTTCGGCACCGAAGTAAACTTTACGAGGTTGTGTTTCCTCTTTAAACTCGTCCCAACCGTGTACAAAGTCCTTGTATATCCTGTTTAGTTCGTCTTCGTGACGCTGAACCCACCCGATAAACTGTTGATAATCCTGTCTTCTTGACGGTTTCCAGTGGGTTACCTTTTGTGGATCATTTATTTCGAGCCACTGATACGTTATCGTTTTCGGTTTCCATTTCGTAGCCTTGGCGAGACGCGCTTCGATTATCTGTTCGAGTTTCATTTGTATAGAATTCGTTGTTGATATACTATGAACTTTGAAGGATTAACAAACCACTGCCTATCATTTTCATGATCAAGTGATATCCACGTACGATCTTCCATAAAAATTAACCACTTAACTTCTTCACCATTAACATTATCAATAACATGTAATCCTTCTTTTGCATAAAAATGTTTATTGTTGCCTTCCGCTGACATCTCTTCTTCAATGTCAAAGAATTTCTTAACAACTTGTTCAGTTGTCAAACCGGTGAACTGAGGTTTTTCCTCAGCGTATTTTGCTTCTGTTAATTGTTTAATCTTCATACTACTGGATCCGTTAATACGATCTGTATTCCATAAGGTGACCGTTTATACATTATGTTGTTAACTCCTAAATCAAATTCAGGAGGACCTGGTCCAACTACATTGTATTTAATGAAATCGAGCGCTCTTTTCAATTCTTTGTCGATTACATAGTCTCTAACCCAGTTTTCAGTGACGATCATCCGCAATAATGCTGAAATAAGCGTTGCACCCCACCCCTTTCCTTTTGAATTTGGTAAACCTCTTAGGGGGCGATTCGGCAACAGCTTGTTCCATACAATGTAATCGTAATTCTCACCAAACCAACGTTCTAGGACGGATTCAGTTTCCGCTTTTGTTAGTTCTCTGAGCTCCCGAAGGCGTTGGGTCTGAACAGATAATACTGATAATCTATTCTTCCGGTATGTTGTTCCTTGGCTAAATTGAGGAAAGTACGGATTGTCTTTGTCATCATGATCTTGAAGTTTGTCATAATACTTTCTAAATCCATCAGGATGATCTTGTTGCCTTGTAATTCGTCGAATATCGTGTGGACGATCTTCATGGGAATATGTTGATGCAAACGCTCCAGTTCCTATATGTTTTACTTTTGGATTGCGTGTCATTACACTTGGCCTACTATCACCTTTATACTGACGAGGGAGACGCTTCACGTCTCGCACGCGAGGCTTTGGATAATCGTATTCAAAAATATCTTTAATCTTCAACAGGAAACCCCACATTCATATACCAGCCTTCAGAGAGTATTTGCTTTATCTTCATTCGCGCATCCCACCTGCTACGTCGACCATAAGATTCATTACAAAATCAACCCAACTGGTAGAATGACGACGCCGGAGCTCACGATAAATTGTAGACGTGTTGAAATGTTCCTCTGTTGATAACCACAAATCGGCTGCGTGCTCACGTCGTTTTTTCTGCACCTCTTCACTGACATTTTCGTCGTGATCCTCAAACCACGTTTCGTGCCAATCCTCAATAAAGTCGTCTCGAGATTGAAGTACTTCACGATATAGTTTCTCAAGGATTTGTTTGTAGTCGTTAGCCCAACGATACATTCCTTCTTGATCATGATCGGTGTCACCATACTCATGAATATTGTGACGAATGATATGTTTCAAGTCCTTGAACCATTGAGATTCACGAGGATCTCCAGCATATTTTGCTTCATGAAGTCTCTTTCTTGTGTCGCGAAGGATTTTCATCTGACACCCCGGACACTTAGCGTGATCCCAGTAATATGCCTGATCTCGAAAAGAAGAATCCGATTCCGATCGAAGAACGTCATCAAAATTAAAACGCTCTCCACACCGCTTACACTCTGTATCTGGCGGTGCTGCATATCTTGCTTCTAAAATGTGCTTAATTTTCAACGATTTGCCTCGCGTCTTGTGCAACTTGATCGCCCATCGCCTGAATAATGTTATCAAACATTCTTGCTTCTTCTGATCCACCAATTTCATCTGTTTCTTTAAAATGTTTTAGTAGATGAGAAACCAGTTCTTCTCCACTTTGTGCGTTTGGATATTGATCCCACCAATACTCAACAATTTCTTGTGGATCTCTGTCCTTTGTTTCGAAGTCTTGGGGGCTTTCATCTATCATATCGATAACCGTCTCATAAAAGAACACAAAGTCTTGTTTCATTTCTTTGTACAACCTGTCAAACACCTTTCTGTTCGAATTTGCAAACTCTTTTTGTTTTTCGTTTTGTGGAAGCCATTTGAGCCATGCCGTTGAAGATGGATCAGAATAACGAGCTTCTCGTAGCTTTTTGTATCCTGGTGGTCTTTCATAAATTATCCAATCTTGATCATCAAGTGAGTCGGAAGGACTAACATACCACCCACCTGCCTGTATGCTTGCAAATTCATTGTTTGATCTTTGACTTTCTTCACCAAAGTCCACTGGTATGTTTGCCTTGACATATTGAGCAGTAATTGGACCACCTTCAAAATCGAGTAACGTACAAGGTCTTGATTGTGTGAATCCATAATCTTCTTCATCACCACACTTCGTAATTACTATTGTAATCGGTTCCTGGTGTTGTCTATTACGCCCAGCAACTAATGTACCAGACAACCGAATTGTGTCCGATGCGTATCTGGCTTCTAGAATTTGCTGAACTTTCATAGTCGTTTCAAATCCTTTGTCATAGCATAAAAAGGCGGTGTTGTTAAATGTGTGGAAAGAGGTTCTTCGAGTCCTGTTTCAAAGTTAGGATCTTCTCGAAATACTTTATATCGTTTTTTGTATCCCTTGTATGGTTTTGCAGTCCAATATGATACTAACTGATCTCCACCTTCAATGATTTCAATTTCCGATAATCGCTTACCGAGCATAGTTAGTTCATTAATGACATTAACAATAATTGGTTTTGGATCATGTAAAACCCAATTTGAACCTTCGGTTTTTTGTTCCTCTAGTGGTGGTGGACGAGCGGTCCGACTATAAAGTGCTGTATACTTCCAATGTGGTGTGAATAATCTAATAACTGGAAATCGTCCACGACTCAACTCAGAATATCCTCGGCGTCCGGGCTGCTCGTGATATCCTCGGCGATCGGGCATCTCGTACTGACGATCAACGTGTTGATCGTCAAGATGATCTTCATTGTATGTTGCATATGAACCAACCAATGCACGTGGTTTTAGTTCTGCACGCACACTGTAGCGAGCCTCTACGAGATATTGTTTGAAGGTTTGATGCATACGCTTATTTAGCGTATTTGGGCAATCATCAGGTGGTTACCGATCTCATATAGAAGTTGATTAATGTTTACAGCAATGCGAACCTTTTCTGCGCCCCAGTATGCGGTTGAGTTTCGTTCAATTGCTTGCTGAACATTTGCCATCTCAGTTTCGTCATACTCGAACATCTGGACAATCTTAAAGTTTTTAGTTAATTGCCACCAGTCTCGCATACCGGAAACGCCTCCCTTTTCGAGTCCAAACGTGAAAATTGTCGTGTGATCGGCGTATTCTTTCTCTTGGATCACATAGAAAACAGTTGATGACCTAACGACCTGTTGTTGAGCTTCCACTTTCTGGCGAGGTTTGTTTCCGAGCCAGTGCATCCAGCTTAACCAATCGTCATAGACCAGGTCCGGTCGAGTCGGGATGTCTTTTGGCATCGTATCACGATTCTCTGTGCAATACTTTAACCACTCGTGTTGTTTGGGGAGGTTCAGTGTGTGAACCCAAGCGATAGCCTCTGCTAATGGACGATATTTACGTTTTTTGTTGTCGAAACTGTTGTTTGTTCCGAGAAAATCGTTCCAACCCTTCCACTCTTCTTCGTATGCTCGGTTAGGATATCGTGGAATCTGTTTTGGTTTGTTTGTTTTGTGCCACTCGGTGTATTGCTTCCGCGATCCAATGCATTCTGACTGGATAAATTCACGAGCATCTTCAAAAGGGAGACTTCTTTTCTTTGCCATTCCCATATTTACTGCGCGAAAAATGAGGCTTGCCGGTAGGGTGAAACTTGTATATACTTAGCGCATGAGAGCGCTTTTTCTATTATTGATATTGACACCCTTCGCGTGTTTCGCACAAGAAGATACGATTGAGGAAACGCGAACGATTTTAGAAAAGTTTTCTGAAGCGTTTCTCGGAACTAAGTGTGATCGGCATATGCAAGATGCAATACGAAATACCTCGATCTCTCTTGCTGCAGCTCAAAATGACGAATGGGATACAGCATTTTATTATAGCGATCAAGCATGGGCTTCATTATTAACGGCTACTTCGTATTGTGAAGATGAGCCAGACAAATTAGCGAGGGCCAACCAGTACTTGGAAGAACATAGAGAGATTGAAGAAAAATTAATATGTTCGTATCATGCATCAGAAGCAAGTAATAGAATTTCAAACGCCAAAACAGCTTTTTTTGAAATTAACGATTATAAAGGAGCACTCATTGATGCAAACTGGGGAATGTATTACCTCGAGGAAGCAGTTAAATGGTGTGCTTACGATGACGAGAAAGTTGAAGAGCTATTGGTCGTGATGAACAAGTATAAACTAGTCGACTTAATTGAAGACTATATAGATATAATTGACGTAGAAGAATAAATGGATATCAAATCAGGAAAACCTTACCCAGCTGGAGCATTATCAAATTTTGCTCCGCATCCATTCGTGTTCAGGGGACATGAAGTTTCATCTATGGAAGGTTTTCTTCAAGGACTAAAATTTAAGAGTTCTGAAATGCAATTAGAAATTTTTAAAAAGGTGGGAATCGGTGCAAAGAGAGCAGGTAAGGGAAAGAATTGGCAACGTACACAGACGCTTTGGTTCCAAGGCGATCCGATTAAACGCGAATCAAAAGATTACCAGGACATACTGGATGAAGCGTACAATGCAATGTTTGATCAGAATGCGAAAGCCCGTAAAGCGTTAATGGCAACACAGAACGCTGTACTAAAACATTCAATTGGATGGCATAAAGCAAACGAAACTGTTCTTACTCGAAGAGAGTTTTGTGGACGGTTAACAAAAATCCGTGATCGAATTCGCGCAGAAGAATTTCTAGATCTTTAACTGTTGATTCCCAACTGTAAATTAAAACAACAAAAACTTGTTGTAAATATCTACATGGGAACGCTTGTTGAGCACAGACCTCCACAGAAGAAAATCTACAATTTAGACTATACACGACACCGAGTTTATCTAGCGGGCAGTACAAACGGTAAAGACTGGCAAAGACATTTTGTCAATCAGTTATCAGAACTACGTGTCGATGTATTCAATCCAAGAACGGAAGTTGCAGATGGTCTTTATGGATGGGAACTAGATCACCTCAATATTGCAAATATAATTGCAGTTTACTTTGAGCCGGGTGATCCATCTCCGAATGGACTTATAACACTCGGAATGTTTGCAAAAACAGATCGTCTAATTGTTTGCTGCCAAGAAGACTTCTATAAAAAAGGCGATATTGATCATTTGTGTGAACAAGAGAACATTCACCAAGTTGAAACGCTTGATTTGTTGATTGCAAACACAATCGCACGCATTTCTCCTCGATCTGCAGCGACGTATCAGGACCTTCTGACAAATATCACATAATTCCTTTCTAACCTCTTGATTTTCTTATAATTTTTGCTGTTGACTCTGATCTCCTTTAGGGTGATCATGTCAACATGAATTCACTACATTTAAGTTTAATTGAAGGTGAAGCGCGCATTCATAAAGCCGTTTTCGCATCCAATGAGTGGTCAATGTTCTCATGTTCAATGATTTGGGCTAGACTCAAAAAGAACATGAACTTCATTGAGCAAAACCATTTTCGCAAATGCTGGGAGTCAGCATGAGCCTAAAGGAGCTAACAGTACTGTACGAAGCCGTAAATACTGACAGAGAGCTTCTGCCTTTCCAGTTGTTCGTCGAAATGGTCGATGAAGAGACGGATATTCAGAAGATTCTATCATGGTTTAAGGATTCGGCAGTACAACATTGATCTTATTCAAGAAATTTTTAACAACACTGATAGCTGCTGCAGCCGTTTTTACGTTTTGTACGCTAGCAATCGCTGTTAACGAATTCAACCAACTCGACAACGAACTTAGTCAAATTGACAATGATATTCGTTCATTAGCCAGCAAAGTTAGGTTGATGGAAGAAGCGGTAAGAGACGCGGAAGAAGTTGCGATTCAAAAAGCATTAGAATTTGCACCGCAAGGAAAATCGATATATCAGTTACGAGGAGATGCACAAACCGAAGCGCAAAGATTGTTGGACAAGCTCACTGACAAACACGAATTGCCCAGATATCAATTAAGTGGAATTCGTTTTCGACCATCTCTTAGAGACAGTGCAGCAGGAACAGTATCAGGTTGCGAAGCGGAAAATGGAATATTTGTTATGAGTTTGAATGAGATTCTTTTTCTCAGAAACTATGAAGAATTCATGCATATGATTATTCCACATGAGGTTGCACACATTGTGTCTTGTCTTCAAGGTGGTTTTGAAATTGAAGAAGGCGAGTCTGATACCGATGCAGCTCATGGTGAAGAATGGAAACAAGTGATGTTAGACATTGGTTTTAAAGAACCAGAAAAATATGTCACGCACCATTTGGACATGGCCCCAGTTCATGAATATGATCTGGATTTGGCACGTAGGTTAGATGAAGCGTTTAAAAGAGGTGATGAAGATGTTTCAGAAGAACGAGTACTCATGTTTCACGTACACTAACGACAACGGTGAAGTCGATATTGCTGATGGCGTTATCGTTGATGTAAAAAATGATTCTGTTGTAATCGATTACAACAACGTTCGCGGACCAGCTACGAGAATGCGTATTGGTCTAAGTCAAATCGGCGATATCTTCGATCCGGTTTTTGTATCAGCATGAATCTACAGAAAACGCGCAAAATACGTTAAAATAATCAAAAATCCCTTTAAAATCAGCCGGTTATACCGGATTTTCGTGTTGACTTTAGGGTCATATCATGGATAATATCCCTAAGAATTGAGGAGAACACCATGAAAGCGAAAACATGCAGAGTACCAAAGGAAATCAAAAATCGCGTTGATGCGGAAATCAAACGTTGCATCAAGATTGCCGAGAAGGCCTTTGATCGTAAGTTCACCTTCCCCACAGTCAAGTATGAGCTGCGCGGCCAGACCGCTGGGTGGGCTCAAGACCTGACAAACACGATTAACATCAACAGCGTTCTGCTGATGGAAAATCTTGATACGTTCATTGACGGCCGAACTGGTCGCGGAACGGTCACTCACGAATTCGCTCATCTCGTTGATGGAATCGTTTTTTATCAACAAACGAGAAACAGAGGTTGGGGACAAAAACGTTCTATCCACGGTCCGACTTGGAAACGTATTATGATCCTTTTCGGTGCTAGTCCTTCTCGATGTCACAGTTACGACACAACGAACTCAAAAGTTCGCAGGAAGGCTGTTCACGTTTACTCTTGTAATAGTTGTAGTAAGAATATGACACTCGGTCCTGTTCGTCACAAGAAACAACAACGCGGTGGCATGTTTGGTGTTAACACAGTTTACTGGATGCGAGGATGTTCTCACGCTAAGCGGTCCGGTTACACCTACGTTGGTTTGGAAGGTAAGGCGATTCCGAAACCTTTCCGGGACAAGTATCCGACACCAAAGCCGAAAGCTCCTAAGAAAGGATCAAAGCTTTCTCACGCGGTGTTAATTCTTCGTCAGAATCCTGAACTGTCACGAGTGAAGTTGATCACGATGATCAAGATCGCATGTGATATGTCACAAGCTGGCGCGTCGACTTACTACTACAACGCTAAGAAAGCAATTTAGGAGTTGTTCATTATGCAAGGGCTCCTGTTGTGCTTAGTAAACGCCACCTTGCACTTGTTGCATCATAAAAAAGTGTTGCGCTTTCGAGCGCCTCGAGGGTAAGATTTAAACCACCTGGCAAAAGCATTCGAGAAGTTAAAGTAGCACCGGTTTCATGAGCTAGAATGATGTTCCCAGCTGTGCTAGGAGAGCCTGGACCTGCAAGGTTATGTACATAAAGCATTCTTCCATCACTAGCTGCCAAGAAACCATTAATCGTTGTATTGCCAGCATCTGCCACCAACATTTGTATAGGATTAACACCAAAGTTATAGTCATTTTCTGTTGTGGCCAGTGTTTGATCTTCACGAACACCAAACGCAACGCGCGCTAGTGGTAAACCAATAAAGTCAATGTTGGTGTCATTGATTTCCATTGCAACAGTTCCGTTGAGAATGATATCTAGGAACGTTGAGCCACTTGCCGCGAGCTCTACACCTGGGTTCTCAGCACTTATCCAAATTTCAGCACTTGAAACAGTGTTACGAAGTGCGATAGTAGAGTCAGCTGAGTTGATAATACTTAATTGAGCTACTTGGTCTGTGAACGATGGTGAACCTACACCAATACGTAATGCAGGGGCTGTTGTTGATAAATCTGTGCTTGGTAGGTGTACGGTGGTGCCAATTTCAGCAATATTAATTTGTGCTGTATTCGTACTAGTGATATTGAGATCAACACCATCGTGAACAAAATTAACAAAATCAGTATTTGTTGCATCGTATATTCGAAGTGCTTGATTAATAGCAAATAAATCAGCACTAATTGTAACTTTTTCAACCCCATCAATTGCTAACGCCAACACATTTGGTGCTGTTTCATATAGTCCGGTATTTGCGTCTCCTCCAAAACCAATGGTTGGTGTTAATGCATCGCCTTCGGAAACATATAAGAACGCAGCACCTGTATTATTGACCAGTCTCGTGTCGAAATCTTTAGCTCCTGCAACGAGTGTCGATCCGTCACCAGAAATAGCTACGGCGCTACCAAAATTTGCACCACTATTTGTTGGACTACCGAGTTGAGCAATTCGAGTTACCTGATCCCAACTTCCACTATTACGTTTGAAAATATAAACAGCACCATCATCAACGTTAGGGCCATCTTCAAGGTCTGCACCACCAACGAGAAATTCGCCATCGTCGTTTAAACTAATAGTTGTTCCAAAAAATGATGAAGCAACATCAGGTTGAACTTTACTTTCAAAAGACCAAGTTGTCGGTGAGCCACTGCGTTCAAAAATATATATTCTACCAGTATCACTAAACTCACGACGCGCTGATGCAGCAATAACTGTTCCATCACTATTAATCGAAACTTGTTGTCCCAGCTGAGAAAGTCCTGGTGAACCAATTACATCAATTGTTCGTTCAAGAGTATAAGTAATTGGTGAACCTGTATTTCTAAGAAAGACGTGCGCGCTGCCTGTAGAAGATACAACGTTAGGTTGGCCAACAACTACTCGATTTCCGGTAGCATCGGTGGCAACATCATTACCAAAATCACCTGCAGTAGGTGATCCTCCTAAAAATGGAGGCTCAATAATAGCAACTAATGACCAAGTAGAGTCTCCCCTATGATAAACAAATGCATTACCTGCATTAATAATTAATGTTGGGCTTCCGAAAACATCATCGCCTCTTGAGCCAACAACGGCTGTTAAACCATCAGCTGACATGGCGACATTTTCTCCGAAATTATCATTAGCATCAGGATTGGGTGCGTCAATTTTAAATCGAGTGAATGCTGGGGAGCCTGATTCAAATAGTTCAAATATCCACGCTCCACCAGTACCACTATTTTGTACGTTGACTCCAGCAATAATAGTTGTTCCGTCGGCATTCATACCAACATCCTTACCAAAATTATCACCATCGTCATCACCGGCCTCGGCAGGTTGTTCAATTCGTAAAAATTCGACGTAACTGTTACCAGATCTATCTAAAACGAATACCACTCCTGATGCAGAGTTGTTTAATCCTCTATAGCCAATAACCGCACGTGATCCATCTACACTTAAATCAACACCACCCTGGGTGAATCCAGGAGAACTTTGATTAAGAACTCCTGGTATTCTAGTGTGCTTTGTGAGGAATGTTATGTCATTAGTGGACCACAAATCAATTCCTGGTAAACGAAATTGACCCAAGTTGGAAATTGTAGGCGAGCCCGAAGGACTCATTCGAGCAACTGTTGGATGTATAGCTACGCCCATTATAAATTCAAATCCACAGTGTTCGTTACCAGTAAAAAGACCACCACCATCAACATATGTAACTGGAATTTGCCACCAAGTACCATTGTCAATTGGTCCAGGAACATTTGGAGAGCCAGCTGTTAATGGAGAGCCAAATTCACTAATCTCGAAAATAACCCACTTTGTTGAATCATTTTTTTGTTTTATAAGAATTCTATCACCAACAACTAATCGTGCTCCGAAAAATTCCCTAAATTCAAAAGAAGAAATAGTAGTATCATCAATAGCCATCTGTGTTACATTTGACAATGTGCCATTATTTAACTTAAAACGACTGGCATTCGGGTCCGTCATTGTTAAGGCGCCATTAAATACCCATTCTTCAACAAGGTTTCCCCGATCTGCAGTTGTGTATGCACGTTCTAACGACGCTGGACCAGTTTCTTCGTTGCGAATGTGAAGGCCACCAGTAGCAAATGTTACAATTGAAATGTTTGGGTTACTTTGAGACCCATCATATAGACTTGTACTATTTGAGGCTGGTTGTGCTTTCAAAACGGGTCGTAACACACTACCACCATCTCGAACATTTATATGAAGTTCGCCGTCATTAAAGCGATTAGATATCTGCAGCTGTGTTAAAGCAGCAAAACCAAATCCAATAAATCCTCTTTCAGTTGCATCGGCCTCTTCAAACGAAATGCCAAAGTTCATCGTTCCGTTAGTATCAGCATCATGAAGAACGAAACGACGAACATCAGCACCGGCATCATAAAAGAATGCGTGAGGTTCTGCGTGTGCTGAAACATGAAATTCAACCTGTGTACCGTTGAGAGACACCACATTAGGATTTACACCAGTTCGAGAAACCGTTAGCCAGTTTACGCTTGTATTGTTTGCGTCATTACGAGTATCAAACGTAAGGTCGCCAGTCGAAGCAAACATTCGCCAAATACTTTCATCGGTAGGACTGCCACCAGTACTGGTATCATCTAAAATATAACCAGGAGCAGCGCTTTGAAATAATGCTGGTGCAATTGCGATGCCACTTACTGCAGCAGTGAATGTGTTAGCTTGTTCAAATGTGTTTGTTGCATTGCGTCTAGCAACTGTTGAATCGACATCAATAGTAACTTGTGGAGATCCAGTTGTAACTGTTATTCCATCACCGGCGACAATATTACCAACTCCTCCACCTCCTGGACGATTCGTCCATACAGCTGTTGATTCAGGAGAGCCAAAATAGGTTAATGATTCAGTAACAGTTACAGGTGAACCAATACTAACATCAAAAAGTAAAGTTAAGTTTGTGGCAGCAATTCGCCCATCAATAAACGTAATTAACTCGGCTTGATCGAGTTGAAGGACTTTAATTTCGGGTTGTGTCATGTATTATACTCTGTTTTTGTGGTTGTAGAAGTATTTATCGTATGTACAACAACACGTCTTATGTGACCCCAATTTTAGGTTGACCTTTTAAAATATTCCTAGCATAATTGCCTCATGAATGTTGTAAATCTTGACGCCTATCGCAAACAACGTGAATCACAGGCAGGTAAAACAATACAAACCTCCATGCCGTGCGGTACGTGTGGAGAATTATTGTATATAGCTACTCACATCACAGAAAAGATTCTGGTGTGTGTCGGTTGTACAATGATGATTTCACTAGGGACGGAAAATGAAGGTTACTAAAACTTCGATTTATACAAACCGCACAAACACAATGGAAATCAACATCACTGAAGAACAATATCAGCAGTGGAAAAATGGTGAAGATATTGATGAGCATTTAACGTATGAAGAGCGAGAATTTTTGAAAACAGGAGCGACTCCTGACGAGCTCGATGAATACGATGACGGTGGAGCTGGAACTGAAAGTTCTGATCCAAGTCCATATGATTGGGAGTGGTAACATGAGTTGGAATAATAGAGTCTGCAAAGAAACAAATCCAGTTGGTGAAGTTGTCACGTATTCTATTCGTGAAGTGTATTACGCAAATAAAGAACAAACAGAAGTCTATGCTGTCACACAAGATCCTATTGGTGTCTATGCTGACATATGGGATGAGGATATAACCGAAGAAGATTGTCTCAACGACATGAAGGAAACAGTCGAAAGATTTGCAAAGGCTCTTGAAAAACCAATACTTGACCTTGATACTATTGAATATGCGGAGCGGCAAGATAGTGACTAGATTAGCTGTAAAAATTGAATGTTGGTGGATGATGCAATCTGACGAAGAACGAGCGTTTTATCTTATCAATTCTCTTGCTCAGCTATTTGTGTTGTTTGTTCCACCGTTAATTCTCCAAGAATATGGTGATATATGGTGGAAAATAAACCCCGCTTTATTCAATACTCTCGCAATTCCTGTATTATTCGGTTGGGTTGGATTATTTTTTCTAGTGCGATGGATAGTTTCCGAATCAATCGTTGCATATTATGCGGATGTCGAAGACATTGAACTCGAAATTCCCCCAGAAAACAAAGAGTTAGGCGATAGTTGACTTTTGGGTATCATAAGTGCTACCCTCGGTCCTATGAGTAGAAAAGACCTTAAACTTTTGAAAGAGACGGGCAAGTTTAAACTTACCGTTGAACAAGAGGACACAATTCAGCAATTGATGCGAGGTGAGGTATTGGAGCTCGAAGAAGATACGGAGCCGACTATGGATCTTCCTATCTTGGCAAGGAGATCATAGTATGGCGTTTGTTATCAAGATACCAGTATTGCTCGTTCATGAGGACGGCACAATTGAACAGCAGGATTGGTCCGATGATTTGTATGCTGGTATTGAAGCTGGAGTCGTTGAGGTTATTCGCCTCTTCGAAGGACAGTTCCAATACTACGCTTCTGATGGATGGAGGGACGTTTGATGTTTAACATTGTAACAATTATTGTTTTCATTCTTCTAGGAATTATCTGGAAGAAAGGTGATTGGATCAACCTGGCAATTAAGGTAGGATTCTTCGCACTTGCAGTATGGGGGTTGGTTGCAACAAACGTACTAACTCTAACGCTCTGATAGGAGGAGTTATGAAAAAGAAGATAACACTTAGGCAAGTTAAGCAAGCTCACCTGGCTAATCAAATTGGATATCTGGTCACAAAGGCTGTTGATACAATGACTCCAGGAGTCGGCGAAATTCTCGCAGCTCACATAGTTGAAGATTACTGTGCAGATCGCTATTATCAGGTAACGATTTTCCCACGGACAGGCTAATGTGGATTAGATTGATTGGTTTAATATTGGCAGCTGGAGTCGTTGTGATATTGATTCCGGCTGCATTGATCTACGTCGCATGTCTATTGTTTATGATTATATTTCTCTTTGTGATCGATCAGATATTATCAGGGAGGTCGAAATGAAAGGATTGATATTGATTGCTCTGCTCCTAGCCGGTTGTGGTGGGGCTCCGACATATGATGAATTAAACGCCGAAGCAGAACTCACTGGCGACCGTACAAAGGTTGACGCATATGAGGCATTGCTTATTAGGGCCGATATGTTTATGGAGGTGAGATCAGCCTGCAAAGCGAATGGTGCGGGATGGCATTGGCAATGCCAAGGACGTGGATATAAGAAGATTCCTGAGAGACAGGTTTTGAATGATAGACAGATAATCCGGATATACCGAAATGAGCGAGTGAGTTGCTGGTGCACGAACCAGCGGTACAAATTATGATTTACCTTATTGGAGTGCTTGTCCTAATAGTCGTTGTCGCGGTTGCTGTTTATGATCTCGACACTCGCGACATGGATGAATGCGGCTTCTTCGATGAGGGACATCCCACGTTTGAGGAATGGCTTGCAGAGAATTCTGACCAGAGGAATCAATGATGAAGAAGTTTCCATATATACCGCTAACGTTTTTTGTTGGTGCAGCAATCATAGGAACGATTAAAGGATCGGTTGGTCCAGTTCAAATAAGCGGATTAGCATTCTTGTGGTTTGGGTTAGGAATGATTTTCCTTTTGGGCCATTTCAAGAATGATCTCCTAGTGACAGCCGAGAGCATCTTGGGCCGATATCTTGATGCGATAAAAGAAGGTCGCGAAAGAGCTGACGCCGAACTTCTCTCTAGATCGGAAGCAGAAGTTGAGGTACGGAAGAATCAATATCCTGATCGGCTGGGCGGAAAGCTTCATAACAAAGAATGAAGTATTGGCTGGAGCATAGGGGAGAAGTTCACGGCCCATTTAAAACTATTGAGGAAGCAGAGAAAAAGCTAAATGATCTGTTGACTCCCGACCCAACAGTATAGGATAATTGATCTCATGAAAAATATACTAAAAGCAATCGGCATTGGAGCAGGCATTATCCTGTTGGGTGTTTTGTTTTTTTCGTTAGAATTTGTCTATCTTAATTTCTTTGACGCTCGATGGGGATTTGAAGGAACAATATATGGTCTTGCTTTGCTGATTTGGGTTATAGTTTCAGCTATTGTTTATAACGCACTCCGTAAGAGAGACTGAGTATGTTCATCGCTGGAGTGAAGTATGAATCGAACGTACCACTTAAAAACGACACCTTCAACGGGTAGAAAGAAGAAACGTAAGAAAGGTGGAACAGGAATTTTTTACGAAAAGCTTGATAAGAATTTCAAGTCAGGACATAAGATTCCGAGTTACGAAACACCAAGAGAAGATCCGACACGAGATTTACCAAGTATGCCGATGAATGTTAAAGTAGATTCAACGGCACGAAAATCGATAATGGAATCGGTTTTGCACGGAGAGGAATCACAGGAAGTTAGAGACGAAGTGATTCGAAAGAGTAAGTGTCTCGCACCTGCATATAACAAAGGTGCTTTACAGTACGTCGGAAGCAAAGAAGATGCTAAAGACGTTGGAAAATAAATGAATTTTTTAGGAGTGAAAAGTGAAATATTTAAAATTTAAGGTAACAATCCTGTTGCTACTTGTTGGATTATTTGCAATCCCCTCAGCATTTGCAACAACAGATTGTGACATTCAAGACGTGGCTGGTCTTGGTGCTGAAGCAATGGCAACGATTCGAGTTGCTTGTGAACAAGCACTCCTCGATGCTACAAAAGCACCTTCTTTGGCATCTGTTGCTGAAGGTTTTACAGATCCCAATAAGCTTAGCGCTTATGGAATCGTTGCTCAAGAATGGGCTAAGGCACTTGGTATCGCTGCAACAGAACTTGGAATAGCAGTTGATACTTTTCTGGATACAGATGCTGGTAAACTAACAGCAGCTATAATTATTTGGCAGGTAATGGGAGAGACGCTTGTTGGTTTTGCAATTGGCATCCCTCTTCTTATTGTAGTAATATGGCTTGGAATTCGAACAGCTCGTCGTGCAAAAATTAGAAGCATTACTATGTCTGAGACTGAGAAAAATTGGCGCGGTAAACCTATAGTAAGTGAGATTGTTTACTGGGACGAGGACCAAACAGTAATGTATTGGATGGCCCATGTCGTAACAATCATCTTATCAATTATGGTTATCTCCCTTGTCATATTCCCTTAAAGAACAGCTTTCTTTACCTCTTTGTTATGATATGACAGACGTATATGCTGAGACATCTACGTCGGGCACTTACACTTTTGTATATGGTACTTGGCCCGCTTGGACTCGTGATGATGAATTACGTTACAACGTCCGCCGAGCCCTCGGAATACTTGCCCTTGGCACAATGTTCGGTTCAATGGGTCTTCTAATGTGGTTCCTTGAACGATTATAAATCTTGAACTCTGTGGTGTGTTATGGTAAAATAATGCACTATGGAAGTTTCCATAATAATACTAATCTTTGGGGTTCATTTTGTTGCCGACTTTGTCTTGCAAAGTCACGCAATGAGTATCAACAAAAGTACCAGCAACGCATGGCTTGGCTACCACGTTGCCGTATACTCCCTTCCTTTTTGGATTATTTTTGGGTTCAAATACGCAATTATTAATGGATTCCTCCACTTTTTAACTGACTGGGTTTCGTCAAGAGCTAGTTCGCACTTATGGAAAAAGGGCGATGTACATAACTTCTTTGTGGTGGTAGGAGCCGACCAAGCTATTCACCTGACAACACTGGTCCTAACATATGTGTGGTTATTCGGATGATATATTTATTTTCGTTAATAGTAGTAGTTTGTATTGGTTTGGCAGTCAAAGCGTATGCTGAAAAGGTACAAAAAGAAGAAGAAACTTTAAAAACAGTTAAGGTAGATCCAGAGAAGCCTTCGGCAGAGCAATTCAAATACGACCCTGACGACGATGACTAAAGAGTTTACACCTCGTCAAATCCTAGACGAATTAATTGAGTTGGCTGCTGATAAGAGTTTATTCGATTTGATTCGAGGAGACATACCGTCGTCGAAATTGGATCCTAGGCGACTCAAATTCAATGCAGAGCAAATTGGAAAGATGGTGGAGTCTCTCCCCGAAGAACATCGAGAAATTCTTAAATCGCTTTCCTGGAACGACGTAAAAGATGGTGTTCGTCCTCCACGCCCAACGGAGAAAACAGATCGAGTTCGTGGACCTGTTAAACTTTCAAAATGATTGACTCTCTGTTTGAAATTATTTCACAGGAACCGATTTATAGTGAAAGCTGTGAATCGATCTGTCCTAAGTGTAACTCAACGAACATAAAAACAAATGGAGTTTCACATACACTTGTTGGTTTAGATGAGATGAACCACTATTGGCGGGACTCTTATTGTCGTGATTGCGAAACCAATTTTACACACGAACACAAAAACAACAATCACTGGTATACAATACGCACTGAAGGAGTTGGTAGCTTTGTAGTTAAAGGAGTTGCAAACTGTTTTGAAGAGTACGTATATACGTGTAATAAATGTCCTGGCTATGTAAAAAGATATTGGACAAAACCAGATGGAGTAACTCCACACGATGCGAATTGTATCACATACACTTTTGATGGTTCAGGACCACACCAAAGAGAATTCTATGGTTGTGTAATATGTGATAACGTTGCAGAAGTCACACCACCTGTTATAGACAACTCCGACCAAACATTAAGTGGATGGACGATCGAAGCAGAAGAGGATGCCGAAAACCTATATGGGCTATCAGAGGAAGATGAATAAGATAGTAGTTCTAATTATGGGAAAGTCAGGTTGCGGTAAAAGCACACTCGAAAGAAACCTTATTGAACTTCGTCCAACTCGATTTACAAAAGTTGTCTCATCTACAACCAGACCAAAGAGACCGAAAGAAGTTGACGGTCAAGACTATTACTTTTTAACGGATGACGAATATGATCAAACAGATTTTATTCAAACAACAGAATTTGCTGGTTATCGATATGGCTCGTCTGTAGCTGAATACCAAACAGATCACTTGCATCCAATTCTTGTTGTGGTGCCTTCTAGTGCCAAAGACTTTACAACAACACTAGCAAAAAGGTTCCCATCATGGGGAACTTTTAACATTTATTTCAACATTAGTGATAAACGCCTGATGGCCAATATGCGAAAACGTGGTGATACAGAAGAAATGATTGAAAAACGAATTTCACAAGATACGCTTGATCAACAATTTGAAGAATCGGGATTGCTCGCTGACATGATTGTCACAGACGCAAATCTTGATGATACTAGTTTTGCGTATTTTGTTCACACTCAGGTGTGGTTTTATCGAGAAAACTGGAACAACAACCGTTGACTTCCCGTATATCCTTCTGTAGGGTCATATATACGATTGAACCTGATGCTCATGACATCGGCTGACCAGACGAGCCCACCTATTGGGGCGAGAGAAAATAACGGTAGGATGAATTTTCAGTGGTAAGGCTGGGTAGATCGCCCGGAGAAGTAAACAGCGTATTGTGTGGGGGCTGGTTTACGTAGAAAGTGCTTATTGAATCCTTTGTGCAACCGGATTTGTTTGTTCGGGACGATGTTGGGCGAGGAGCCTCAAACACAACGTAGTCGCAAGATACAAATGTTGTACGCACCCTTAATGAAGGACGCAACGTATCTTCACGAGGGATTGAATAAGCATTTTAAATTCGGTGTTCAACATTTCTAGTTGCCCAAGACACCGATAATGCCCCGTTTCAAACGTTAAATTTGGCGGGGCATTTTTTATTCCATATAAATATTGACACACTCCTATTTTTAGGCGACGATAATAAAACATGAGATTTAAAGAATATCTAATTCAAGAGAATGAAGTAACCCTCCATGAGGATCGATTTGAGGATATTAATAATATGTTGGAGCGTCTAGAATATTGGTTCGATATTAGTACTAAGACTGTTGAAGAAAGAATTCATCATCTTGAAAAAGAGATTATCAATGCGGGTGGTCCCCAAAAATTTGCGATGATTGCTCGTCACATACCTTCTGTTAAACATTTCATCTTAAAACATGCAGATGAATTAACTGGTGACTTGGAATACACAGCCCATCTAATGTAATGAACTAACGTTTTCTAAGATAACGAAGAATTTCTTCGTAAGCTAAAATTTGTCCATCCAGACCATCCCTAAGGTGTCGTGCTCGGGCCTTAATTCTCGCCCTGCGAGCCTTTCGAGCCTTCTGATGTACATAATTTAAAGCGTTTTTTCGATTAAGTTTTGTTGGAATTGCCTTTTGACGAGATTCCGAATCGAGACCCGAATCGGGTGTACCAATAACGCGACTAGAATCTTCAATCCCTCGAAGGTCTGGTGCTCCCAAGTGCATTTCGTTAAGTTGATACTTGTCAGCTAGTTTTTTCATAGCTCCGTCGATATAATTTCCGACAATTTGGTAACCATGAACCAAAAGGATTTTCTCTGTTGTTAGTTGATGCTTTGATTCTACAATTACAGTGTCAAGATCTTCACTATATTCAATATCAACACCAGATTTCTTCATGTCATCAAACATTTCGCCAAGAATTCGGCGATTTTTGGGAATTGGCTGGAACTTTAGCGTTACTTTCATGTGTTTATTTATGTTGCCGATAAATATCTACATGAAACTTCACGCGATTCTCGAAGCAAAATATCACCTTGGACAGGGTCAGATTGAATTAACTCAAGCCAAAGATATTTCTCCTGACAAATACAAAGAATTTACCAAAGCGGTCAGTGCTGCGTGGCCACACGGAGTGATGTATAAAGGAAAATCGATTTACAAACTCGTATATTTGAGTGATATTTTAGAAAGCCTTGAAAAATATCTTGAGGAAGTCAACCGCAATGAAGAAGATCTATCACATTATAGCTCTCAAGAAAGCTATTTCGGTTATGTTCCCTCTCAAAATATGTTTATTCAGGGGTTTGATACATGGGGAGAATTAGAGGATGACGGTAGCTACGATGAAGAAGAAACAGACGAATACTCAGGAACATATGATCCTGAACTTTCCAATGTTATGATGTATAGATTAGAAGACAGTAAGATTTCGTGGCAACAATCTCGTTATTCTCGGGATCACATGATGTATCCAAATGTGCTTAAATCTCTTCACCATGAATTTAAAGATCTCATTGATGTGAGATTAGATTAATGAAGCTTTTTGAAGTGACAATGAGTGATGACACGATGATTCGCAACACTATCGGTCGAAAAATGAGTGCGGAAGGCCTTGTTATCATGTTGGGTCGTTTATTTGACTTAAATTTCTCACTGGAAGCCGTCACTCCATACCTCCGTTCATTCAATGAGGCGCTTCAGGGCATCGATCGCTCCAGTGAAACCGCTGTCCAAGACGCAAAAAGCCTATGGGATCGGTTTGCTTCAGAGCTAACACACCCAAGAAAACGTCAAAACCCGCTAGATACTGAGAATTAAACGCCTGTTGACCCAAAACCCTTTTTAGTTTAAGATTCCCGTGCGTTTAACTATGGACTTTTTGGAGTAACGAGGTGTTTGGAAAAAAAGAAAGATATTGTGAAGGTGTTGAAACAAGCGAACAGTTTGTGAAGGATCTCCGATTAAAAATTGAAGATAATCAAGAAAAACTAAGTCAAACAAGCGGAATTCGTGTGTTTGAACACAATGATGAACGCGCCCTCGATGATAAAGAGAAAGCAATACTCAAAAATCTTAAAGAAGCACATGATAAATGGATGGAAACACACCATCCAAACCAAACTTTCGACGACGTCGATACTTACCACTCGGTCCGCGTGCGTACCTTGTCATCTAATCTTGTTTCATAGATAATATAGAGAGGTTTTAGCTGAGGGTTTCATTAACCAGTGCACATTGTTCGGACGATGATGTGTGTCCTATTTGACCGAATATTATTGTCATGAAGGTTTAGGTTTGTGAAAATGTCATCGCCTCTAGCAGGTATTGAGATGTAAATAGCCCTTATTAATGAAGAGGTCCTGACTGAAGTATTGAATATAGTCAAGTCACTGGAGAAATCCTCAGCTAAACTTTTTGGAGAAAATAATAATGAATGAAAAAACACTTAATCTTAACGAAGAGGCGAAGACGCTCGACGATTACGAAGAGTTTAACGATTACACCAAAGAACAAATGATAAAAATTGCAGATGAGTTAAACGACATGCAAATACGTTATGACACTCGTCTGTTAGCTGCGCTCATGGCCGGTCGAGCAGGAATGCTTCACGGGATTATGATTAACGGTAAGGTTATGACCAAAAAAGAAGCTAAGATTATTTGGAATCAAGCAGGACAGATGATTGAAAATCCACCTGATCGAGAAACAAAAATCTTAAAGAAATATAACGATACAATTCTCGATCCTTCAAAGGATATAAATTAATGAGCGAGCAAGAAGTCAGCGAAGAGAAACTCACAGAAATAAAAAAGAAAATTACCGCTGCTGAGTATAATAGTAATCCGGATGCACCTCACGTAAAAACACTTTACGATTCTACTGGACGTTGGATTCTCGAAATTTACACTGTAGGACACACAATAGTAGAACGATACACAGACTTATATATGCCTTTCGACATTGAAGATTGGGTTCCTGAAATGGGATGGAACGAGGAAGATTGGTGTGAGTAAACGAAAGATTATTCTTAAAACTCCTGACTCTGAAAGACCACTCGAAGAGGGTAAGGTTATTATTACATCAATCCCTGATTTTGAGGCTCCATCGAAGCCGCCCTGGGATATTGGACAACTAGTAGATCCTGATACGTTTGTACCGATTGAGAATAGTCTACACAAGGATTGTTCTTATCATCGCGAACAACTTTTTGAAAATGAACATTGCAGTTGTTTCAATTGTTTTTCAATATTTGGACCTAAAGAAATAAAAGAATGGACCGATGACAGCCAAACAGCAATTTGTCCTAAGTGTGGAATTGATTCAGTTTTACCGGAATGGGTTGAAACAGATATACTTCACTTAATGTATAAAAAGTGGTTTAATTATCCTGATTGCATGAAGGATGCTTAAACTGCAAACCGCTGAACATCATACAAAAGATTACCAAACCCATAATGAAGATCAACATCTTCGCTTTTTGCTCGCCCAGCAAGTACTCCCCATCGACTGTATTCGTCTCGATCCCAACCATCTACTGCTTTTCTAAAATTACCCGACTCAACACTACGTAATCGTTTAACCATATCACGAATTGTTTCCACGTCTTCTTTGTGAATTGTTACTTGAATTTTTCCAGTTGTCAGCGGACTTAAATCTTCAAGATATTTTGTTGCTTGATCCATGAAATGTTGTGGATCATTCATCTTCCAATCATCATCGTGGGGAAATACATAAGAAAAACTTTCTTCATAAGCACGTGCATCAATTATTTTTTGTGCTATGGAAGGATCTTGTAATATATCGTTGTATAGTTTTTTACCCATTCCAATAATGTGTGATAAGAGATCGCTATAACCATCGTCACCAATGTTCTCAACTTCATCATTTATTTTTCGACTTAAAATATTGTAGAGATTATCAAACCTGTCACGCATCGCCTTAACAGATTCTGGATTCATCGTTCGGAGCATCATCTTTTTAATTCGATCATAATCTTGATCTTTATTCCAGCCCGTTTTACGAACAAAGTCCCAAAATTCACCATCAGAGACTGCGTCAGCCTCAAAAAGATCATCAATTACAGCAGATAGTGTTGACATATAGTGTGATTCCTTGTTAAAATGTATTTATTATGAGCTTCGAAAGATACAACCGTTGTGTAGCGCTTCTTCGCAGTTATCCTCACTACGATTCTGCTGAGGAAGGGATTGCTGCGCTTGAATTAGAGCAGTATTTAGAGCAGGGCAGCTATACAACTTTTATAGTTCGCGCACCTCTTGGCTGTTTTCAGTTCCATCGATGTTATTGGCAGCGAACCGAAATCGTTACACAAGTCGATTTTTCGATAACCCATGGTGAAATGTGGTCATTAAGGCGGGAAGCAGCACGCGAATTAGGTGAAATTCGGCTTGCATTAATGGATATTCCTAAGGATATCAACGAGTTATAGCATATTTCCTGTAAAATCAACAAGTTATAGGGTTGACTTTCGGGTCAAAATGCGGATAATACACGTATGTTAAATAATATCAGCATTCTTACCGAAGAGCAGCTTGACGACGCAGTCGATCAGCTTATTGAGGCCGTCGAAGAGCATGTTGAGATTTATACACACGAAGTTGATGACATTGATGCGAACATGGTTATTGGTGTCGCAGAAGGGCTTGGTGTTAACCCAACTCCCCAAGTTGTTGATGTTGTTGTTTACCGTGTTCAACAGATTTTATCGTAAATACAAACATGAAATTATCCATTCTTAATGAAGATTTATCGTTAGTCCAATCCACTATGAGTGAAAGCAGACTTAACCGATTCAAATCAGCTCTTGAAGACTACCGTCGGTACAAAGAAGAAGGTGAGCAAACAGCCACCGAATTCAAAGAAATGAAAGAATACCTTAATAGTGGAATTAGTGAGGCTTGGAATAAATTAATTCGTGAACCGTTCTTTCATGGTGGTGCGTGGGAACGATTACCTCGAGAGGTTTATGACATTCTTGATTATTTAAATCCTGCACTACATACCATTCCTGGTGCGCTAAAAAAAGTACGCAAAGCACCATCACATGAAGTTACCGATATCGCTATTAAATTTCTTGAATCACTTGAGCAGATCGCTTTAGATGTTAAGGAAATGAAAGGCAACATTGTTAAAAAGAAAAAGGCAGTTCGTGATAAAGAAACTGCAGCAGAAGAAAAACAACGAACGATGCTTGGTAATGACGACGTTCAAAAAGTACGAAGTGCACTTGAACAAATTACAGAAGACTTGAAAGAAGAAGTTTACCAAAATAATTTAACGTGGCTACGTGGTGTTGTTAAAACGTGGCACGATCAATACAATCCTGAAAATCAAAAAACACATCCACGTGAATATTTTCGTAATGATCATTTCCGTGGAATGATTATTCAACGTGTCACTACTCGTAAAGGTTATGGCTACGATTCTCCTTACATATTGAATGATGATTATGACGAGTACCTTCAAAAGGAAGCAAAGCAAATTACTCAACAAATGATCGATAATTTTGTTTACAAAAATACTCAAAAGCTTGCTGAAATTCTTACGAAGAAAAATAATCTCAAGCGAGTCACACTTAAAAGTGCTGACACATCTCGAGGAACGATCGAGGGAACGCTTGGTTTAGAATTTAACGATGATTCTTCTTTCGTTGTTCATAGCAAGTTAGTATTTTCTTATTCAGTTAAGGGCACACCATTCTCAAGATACCCAACAACATTTCACAATGTTGTATTCCCAGATGGCACACGAATGACTGGCCGTGCATCAGAAGCGAGAATGAAGGACGAGTTTGTATGAGTGACATCGACAAAAGTATTGTTCTAGAATTGTGTAAGGGTCTTCCAGAAGAGATACAAAACAAGATCAAAGTTGCTTATTGGCAGGGTTGCAGTGATGGAATTAATGTCGCAAAAACAAAGGAACATAAGATTTCTCGCCGCGAAGACAACGTAGTTTACTTGAAAGATCAGTTTAAAGCCGAAAAAACTTAGAAGACCCTTGATTTATACCCCAAATTCTCGTAAATTTGGGACATGGCTCAATTTAACTTACTCACCCCCATTGAATACATAGAGCGTCAGCAAGAACTGATGGATATCCATCGTGTTGCAATGATGAATTGTATATCGGGATCAGATGAGTGGTGTTGGAGGCGTGATCTTTATGAGAACGCAAGATGCAGAACACTGCTGGCGATGAAAAAGGAACAAGCCGACGTAAAAGTATCGTCGATGTCACGAGGCACGACAACTCAGTCGATTTAGAAACATGAGTTTTTCAATTAGTCAAGTAATTCAACTCGAAAAAACAATTTCATGGACAATAATTTCATCGTCAATTACATTTTTGGTTACGTGGGCGATTACTGGTAGTTGGCAGATTGGAGTTACCATTAGTGTCACAGAACGAATTATCAAGCTGTTCGTTTACTATGGACACGAACGTTGGTGGCACAAACGATACAAATCTCAAAAACAAGAGGCAAAGGATAGTGAAAAGGTCTGAGGGATTAGCTCTTCTTATTTTAGTTTTCTTTATTACTGGATGTAGTGATGGCAGTGTTCAGACCGAAGAGCTACCAAGCTCATATCCGCGACAAGAAGCAATCCAACTAATCTACAACACAACATATCGATATCCTGACGGATATTATTTCGATATGCATGATGAAATAACACAAAGTTATACTCTATATCAGGTAAAAGATTTTTCAAATAGTTACGAGCTTTGTACCGATAATGAACTCGAAGCAATAAGATTAGAACAAGAAGATAACGACCGTAGAGTTGTGAACGGTCAATTTATAACATATACACAAAATGAACGCTACTTTGAGTTTGTTCGTGAACTCGATGTTAGTGGATCAATTGGAAACACAGGTCTAACAGAACCCGGATTCGCTCGCATTTATAAATGCAGTTACGTTAATCGCAGCGGCGTTGACCGAAACGATTTCAATGGATATGGCGGAATAATGAACGCCGATTTAAGTGAACAAGTTGTTCGTGAATTTGTTCAGTATACAAACTTTTTTACTTTCTGGTGGCCTCGCACAGCCAAAACATTACAGTTTAACTCAGAAGAAAATAATGATGAATTTATTCATGCACTTTTGTTGGGCCTTAGGACAAACCAGGGCACAGGTAAATGCGATTTAATTCAGTTGTTTGATTGGAGGTGGACAGTCAGTAAATCAACAGGTGATATGGAACGAGAATTATATAACGTTGATCAGTTTGAAGCTGACTTAATTAATGGAGTACCAACGATATGCGAGTAATTATTTTAATATTAGTTTTACTGGGTTCTTATACTCATGCACACGATCACGAAATGCAGGGAGAAGAAGATATTCAAGTTTTTAAAGGTGGTTCTGAAACATTCGATGAATCAGCTGGAGGCGGATTTATTCCTCATAATCAGGTTGAATTTCAGTTTGGTTGGTTAAGTGTTGGAACCTTTCAAAAGCTAACTACAAATGAACAGAATCTTATTATGGTAGCTACCCGAGATACAGTTGTCCTTTCTTTACATACAATGAACCAGCACTCACTTGAAACTTGTGTTGGTCGAATATCGCAGGAGGAACTGGAAGCAATTCGAAATACAGCATTAGAGATGCCTTCTAGCGTACCAGAAATAAGAAGTCTAGTAATAACTGGAATTACTCGACTAGCAGTACAATTATGTAAATCTTCACAACCACAACCCAAGGCTAAACCCGAGTCTAAACATGAGAAAGATACGGAAGGACCAATTTAATGTTCAGGTGGAATACAGATCAAATAGCTGATGATGTACGAATGTTGTCATTTGTTAAGAGTGTTACTATTGATGAGCCAGGTGGCGATGTAGATACTGACAATCTAGTTATTGAAATTGATGGCTCGGATGACAGGTTATTCGTTGCTGGATTTTCTTGTGACTTCGAACCAAAAAATACATCTGATGTTGATGTTGAGATGATTCAACTCACCGATGGCATGGATAGTAGAGGCGGTTTAAATAGCTCCGATGGCAATACAGCTCAAGCATATGTTGCTGTCCGACAATACTTTGTCGATCAGGACGCTTCAGTTGTTAATAGAATGAAAGATTATTTCTAGTTATATCGATATAAATAAAATGCATGAAGCATTTAGAAGAGCAGGGCGAAACATACTTTGAACACTTCGGTTACGCGATCAAGTTCGCTGGTGTTTTCTTCGTTTTATCCCTTGTCTGTGCAGTTCACGCATTAATCCCTTGCTTATTCACATCAACAGCCAGCTCACGTTTGGAATCCCTTCTCAACGAAATGAAGCGCTGTAACGCAGAAAAACAACCATAACCCTTCGATTCTGGTGGGTTTGGCACATAAAATCCTTTAAAATCAAGCAATTACTCCCTGTTGACCTTTAGGGTCAGTCATGTAATATGTACCTGCTAGTGGTGTATTGAGATGGCGTGCTGCAGCAGATGCCTGATCCTAGCGTTTTTATTTTTGAGGCCGACCGCTTGATCGTTCCGGTAGGTAAGAGTGAAGATCATTAAAATAAGCCGCCTCGCTTTTGGAGAAATATTTTGGACGACGAAGCAACAATTAAAGAAGTCGCTGCACGAATTCGTAAACATGCGAATAATATATTCATTGACTTTTATGGTGATGAATATGCAGAGCGTCTTCGTGAAGCATTTCGTGATCTTGCTCACACAATCGAAGACCCGTCAAGATATGATCCCGAACCAGAAGAGTGTATCGAATGTGGAAATCCACTCGGTTCAGAAGTTGGATGTGGGTTTTGTTCATGAGATACGAAGGATATACATATCTTTGGCCGCCTCGCCCTGATACGGCGATACCAGATAATATGCTTCACTTTTATGAGAAGCGTGGATGGGTGGCACAAATGAAAAAGAACGGAACGTGTACCGTCGTGTTCGTTTCTCCAGAAGGCGAGATCACCTATAAGACTCGTCACGGCGATGACCACAAAATGTGGCAAGCAACAGATAAATCGTCTGCAATTTTCAAAAACCTGCCTGGCAAAGGTTGGTATGTGTTTGTCGTAGAAGTTCTTCACAATAAAACTTCCATTGTTAAAGACACAGTTTATATTTTCGACATTATGGTTAACGATAGTGAATTGCTTGTTGGTAAAACTTTCACTGAGCGCATGGGAATGTTAAGAGAAATTTTCGGTGTTCATGACGACGAAAATGTTGTATCAATTTCAAATACTAGCCATTATGTTTTGAACAGTAACGCTTGGCTCGCTCGTACGATCGAAGGAAACTTCGAAAGCATTATGAGGATTGCCAACAACCAGAAGCCTGCAGAAGGTGCTCCGATAGATGAAGGAATTGTCTTGAAGAATCCTAATGCAAAATTCGATATGCCTGGCCGTAAGACGTCAAATTCAAAATGGCAAGTCAAGTGCCGTGTGGCACATAAGAACTACGATTTTTAAAGGAACAGTTATGACCAATAAACGCAGATCATTCTTAATCAGTCAGATCCATAAACAGCAAACGTGGATCGAAGGTTGTGAAAGCAACGGTAAGTCATACACAGGTCCTAACGGAGCCGAGATCCGCCAAGCAGATAATAATTATCTGTTGGATCTGGAAAGAGAATTAGGAGATTCATGATGAAAACTCAACACGGATTTACGATATTTGAGTTATTGATCGCGCTGGCTATCGCTGCGATACTGGCTACCTTTGCTATCTCATATTTTGGTGGTGCGGGTATCGATTGTAACAGCAAAAATCAACGGCTTGGCTTTACTGAACGAGCTAGAGTAGCTAATGCCAAAGCCAAGCTAGGTGAAATCAATCTTAAAGCTGATATGTTTGACTTGAATAATCGTCGACCGCCGACCAGTCTTGCAGAACTCAATATTTCTGACACAACAGATCCGTGGGGTAACGAATACGTATTCACTAGTTTTGAAGGCATGATCGGAAACGGTCCCAAACGCAAAGATCACAACATGGTTCCAGTGAACAGTTACTTCGACGTTTATAGCTTAGGTCCTGATGGGATGACAGCAACACCGTTTACGTCAATCCCAGGTGGTGATGATATTGTTATTGCAGGTAACGGCCAGTACGTAGGAGTTGCTTGCTTTTACTATAAATGAACCTGGAGTAGTATTATGAACGACCTGAATAAAGTACTGATTAGCGTTAGTATCGTACTTGCTTGTGCGTGGGCTGGATGTTATGTTTATTCTCTTGAATACGATTGGTACATCGGTCCATTATATTTAACATTGGGCGTGATCGGGATTCCTGCAGTGATCTTCACTGCTTGTAAACTTGAAGATATGGGAATATTATGAGACCGAGAGCCACGTATTCACCATTGCATTGTCCACCTGAAATGTTGGATATTAAAGACGTGACGGGAACTCATAAGTTTCATAGTCGTGCTTATCCAGCCCTTTACAAAATTGCTACTGACCTAGCCCCCAATCAAACGTGGGCTGAGTTCGGTGTTGGTTGTGGTTATGGTACGACAAAAATCCTTCGAGACTATTTGTCTCCTGACGGGAACCTTTTTCTTTTTGATTCTTGGGAAGGAATTCCTGAGGATTGGGCACTCGGTCCTAACTTAACATCGCGAAAAGGATCGTGGAGATTTCCTTCTTCGGTTGGTATCGATCTCCAGCAGAAAGACAACCGCCTGATCCTTCGAGATGGCTTATTTGCTGATTCTTTACCAGACACTATTTTTCCGGGACAGCTTGGGTTGATTCATATCGATTGTGATATCTATTCGTCAACAAGAGATGTGCTTTTTGGAGCGAACGAATATATCGATGCTGGTACAGTAATCATCTTTGATGAGTTGATCGGTTACCAGTATTATGAAGATCATGAATACAAGGCGTTGAAAGAGTGGTTGGAAAAAACTGAGCGTAAAATGGAATGGCATGCAAAGGAAAGCTTTGCGGTTGTAGGAGTAGTGTCATGAGTAATGAAAAGAGTGAAGCAACAGAACTATTTGAGCGCGCTGAAAAGCACTATACGCTCGAAGAATTAATCGAGCTCCTCCAAAAGGGGATCTACGGCGAAAGCAAATGAATCCTGTAGGTTTAGTGTTTGGTATTATAATCGGTATTCTAATAGACAATCTTGTCATAGGAATCGCAATTGGTGTTGTGTGGGGTCTTTGGTGGGGTGAAGATTGGTAGCTTGTAGATTAAGGTTTTTTGTTGTATGATTCGTGCATGACTGAAAACCCAAAGGAACAAGCGAGCATTGACGCTGCTATGCAGGTGCTTGGAATAACACAAGCGCAATATACTGCGATTATTGAACGATGGGCGGATATAGGAATGATGGACATCCCAGCACCATTTATATATGGCGCAGATGATCCACATTTTCGAACGTGGACGACCGCTTGTTTAACGGATAAAAGAGGTGTTGAAGAGCTTGAGAAAATAGTTGGACCAAATGTTCTTCCTGATTTTTCTATGTACACTCCTTCAACACCACCGCTATATAGGCCAGATATTCCACGCGTTACAATTTGGGAAATTATGAAGAATGGAGCGATTAAATATTGGTACTTTCTTACCGTTAGGCGCGCTGGTATTCATGGCGAGATAGAACGATACGGAATTTGGTGTCTTCTTATTTTTGCTATACTAACGCTTTTGGCTGGAATAATCTTGTGAGCGAAATTTATGATGAAGAACTAAACGTGAGGCTAGGAGAGCTTGCGTACACACTTGCTGAAAGAGATATTCTTAAAGCTGTGATTGGCGCTATCGAAGAAACCGATGCTCGTAAACTTTTTGAAGATTTTAATTTAAAACAACTGCTTGAAGATAGTTTTGAAGAAGCAATGGATACTGTTTATGGAAAATAAAGTTGCAAAAGTCCAAGCGAAGCTGACAAAGCTTCAAACATCCGTTAGCGTAAAGGGAAAGCTCGGTAAAGATGACCTAGTTGTCTTGCGAGACACCATTGCCTTGTTACGAGAGATGGAACGTGAAGAACAAAACGATGAAATAATTCCTATTGACCTTCCGGTTGACGTAATTGCAACCTTAGCGATTGCCGCTCACGAGGAAGATATGACATTGAATGATTTCATTGTTGAACGAATCGGGGAGTATTGCAAAGATATTATTGAAGAATGCTCTCGACGATATAATCCAAGATACGGAGATGATAAAGTATGCACATGTGGACACGAATATTATCGTCACTTTGACACGTACGAGGATATGTATCCTTGTGGATGCAAATATTGTGCATGCAACACTTTTGAAGATAATGAACTAACTAATTTTAATGCAACGATATGAGAAAGTTTGAATGCACATATGACGGACCAGAAGAATTCTCCGATGGGTGCTTTGTACACGTCGATGACGTGGAAGACCTTATCAGAGGACAAATCGCTATTCTTGAAAAAGTAAAAATCGCTCACGCGCAAAGCGGAAGCGAATATGGCGAAGGTATTACAAGAGCCAAAATCACCATGCTCGAGATGATACTCGAGGAAATATTAGAATAAAAGATCCGCTTGGCTAGATATTATACAACAGAAGAATTATTTGAGTGTTATCGCTGCCACATCCAGTGTGCTCGTCGTGAGATGATTGATGGTTGCCATATTCATCAATGTCCCAATTGTTCCAAACCATTGTTTGGTTTACAAGAACACACAAATGAGTGGACCGCCATCTCACACGATCCCGAGGAATACTATCCAACACGAAAATGTGGTATAGGAAAATTCTCTTACGTTGGTCTTGGACAAAAAACTCTACCGGTAATATACATGGAAGACGTTTCTTCTTTTCCAATCTTTTGTAATCCTTGTAACTTTGGAATAGTAGCCAGTACGTTAGAAGTTTATGAAGCAAATAAAAGATTCGGATGTGGAGGTAATTACAAACTTCCTGGTGTGGATATTGTTCGAGGCGGTGGATCTTTTGTAGCACCAGTTACAGAAAATACTCGTGTTTGGATAGGAGAGGGTGAAATCGACCTTGCGGAGTTTGCTCTAAATGATGGAAATGGTGTACTATGGGAATATTTCCTGGAGAATGATAATGTCTAAACGATATGCAATGTGGCGAGATATGATGCGCAGCGACCAAATGTCACACCGTCAAGTGATCGATTTCCTTGAAGATCACCCTATTTTCGCTGTTTGGTATAAGAAAACACAAGTAACTTCTTGATTTATAAGGGGTTTTTGTTGTTGACCTCCTGTTATAATGTGGGATAATTACCCTATAACTTTTATTGGAACAAACATGGCCAAATACTCACAAGATAAAGATCGCCTTGCCTCACTTATCTACTTTCGTGAAGGTATTACTGAGGACCAAGCTCGTAAAGCATTACAACGCATTAGTGGTCTTATAGAAATACCTTACGGTTCAGATGACGCTGGCGATTGCGTTCGCTCCTATGACTCACGCGACGGCGGCCCAGTCTGGTACATCCCATGATTACTCCTAAAGTAGCTCTTGCAATCGATGCACTCTGTTGGACAGGTGGCTCAATTGCCTTCTTTTATTTTGGATGGTATTGGGCGGCAGCAACTACTGGTGCATTTGGACTTGTTTATATGGTTCGCGCCGTTAGAGTAATGTTACGCATTATAAAAATTGAACAAGAAATGAAAGCGTTTATGCTGAGTGAAGAGATTGATGACGAACGGGACTATCACTAATGAACATTCTTGATTATTTTGATGTAAACGACATCGATCATATTCGTGCGTATCGTAATTTGCAAGAAACGGGAATGTGGCCGGAAGGATTTATACCCGAAGGAACAACTTTTCCTCCTTACGCTTGGCAAAGTAGTATCGCTATGATGTTGGCAGACGCTTGGGTTAGCCACGCCTTGGATACTTGATATGAATGAACGAACAATTGAAGAACGTCTTATTAACGCTGTGGGTAACCTTCGCGTTAGTCGAGTCGTTCAGCGAAACGATTGGACAACAGAGGCAATCTTTGATATTGCTGCTGGTGATCAAACAGAATGGACACCACTTGAATGGCAAGCCGTTCTTTCAGATTTGGATAACTGCAAACTCAAAGTTGCAGACTGGGTTAAAGTATCATGAGCAGTATGGAATTGACATTTGCAAAGCAGGAAATTGAGGACCTTAAACAGTCACTTAGTTTTACCCGTAGCGCAACGCTCACTCTTCTTTTGGACCTTCAAGTGATGTTGGAGGATGGCGATTATGAAGAAGCACTTAAACACATCAAAGGACATACAGAAACATGATGAGTATTTTAATTGGTTTACTAGTTGCAGGTGCTTTCTATCTTGGATTTCTCGCTGGCCGAGAAGTCGGAATAAAAGAAGGCTCCTGGGAAAGCGTTGTTGCTCGCGCAACCAAAGCAAACGAACGTTATGCAAACAAAAAGTGGAAAGCATGAAGTATTTTTGGCTCCTGTTTGTTACTATACTTGTGGGTATTTTTGCTGCTTTTATAACTTACCTCGCCACCAGCAGTGAAGATGTCGTAACAAGTTGGATATTTTGGGTCATTGATATTCCATTAATAACTTGGGCTAATTGGTATTTTATATGGCGAGATCAAGATAAACCCAAAAAAGAATTTCAACTGAAAGACAAGTACGGAGAATATCCGGAGGAAAGACAATGAGTGACCTAGACAATGGCACGCTTTATTGTGAAACTTTTATTGAACATGCCCAGGATGGCTTTCGACATCGTTTCTTTGAAGTAGACGGTGTTTATCAAATTGAATACCAAGAGTATGTCGATAATGAAGGTAAACTATGTTCCTCGATGAGAGGCGGTCAATGGAAAACTAAAGATACATTCTCGGGATTGTGGATTGATGAGGTAGACAAAATTTGTGACGCTCTTCGACTTGTTGCATCCCAAGGAGAATCAAAATGACCGAAACAGCAACAGTTACAGCATCGGGTATCAAGTGTGATGCTGAGGGTTGTGACTATAAGGACATGAGCGTTCAACCAGAAGATTATGTTGACTGGGTTAATCGACCATGTCCAGATTGCGGAGCAAATCTACTTACGGAAGCAGACTTTGAACTTGTTGGAATAATCCTTGAAATGACAGGAGTTATTAACGACATGTTTCCACCTGGATCGTTCCCAGATGAGCCCCGAGCCAAAGTTGAAATAAAGTTTGACGGGTCGGGTATTCCAAAAGTCGGCGAGATGAACTTCGAAGAGCGCGAAGATGATGATTAACGTTGAAGAACTACCAAACGATCTTGAACAAAGGTCCGCCAATCAAGTAAAAGCCATCCTTGAATCATTCATTGATAATGGAGTTCAACCTGAAGAAATTAATCTTGGGTTTTTTAACGATGGAAAAATCGCAGTAGAGATCAGCGGTAGCATTATTGGTACAATCATTCGTACATTCGACGGCGAAACAGTTGATGCTACGTTTACACCAGGGAGTTTAAACTAATGGCACATGCACATTACGTAGGTGGAAGGGAAGCTCTTAATCCTGCCTTTATTAAAAAACAAAACCGAACTGAAGAAGACATTGAAAGTATTGTTGAGCTTCACGGTGAACTTCATAAAGCGTTTGATCATATGGAAATGATTGACCCCGATAACGTAGATGAAAAGGAACAGTTAAAGAATCTTGCAATCGTTGTTAAGGAAATCGAATTTCGTCTTCAAGAAGCTTGGGGATTTGAACGTAATACAGATTGGCACTCTTGGTGGTTTCAGGTTCCCCACTGCAAGTGTCCCGTTCTTGATAATTGGGATTATGTTGGCACGAAACTCGCAGTAACAACGGGTGGTTGTCCAGTTCATTGTCCTGACCCTTGAACAATAAACTAGATTGATAGAGGGTAAGCATTACTATTTCTTAGGAGAATAAAAATGGGTGAATTTTTTACAGGCCTTCTGGCAACCGTCGGCGGCTTATTTCTTTTTGGTACATTGTGGTTTTGGATTGTAAGCTCAGTTATATTTGGCTGGCTTATTTTCTTAACCGAAGGCGAAGAGTCTCACACCTTTGGTGCTGGACTCGTTCTTGTTGGCTTCGTATGGATAATGTCATCTGTCAATGATATTTCAGTTATTGCCAATCCCTTGTTGTGGCTCAAGTGGGTCACCGTTTACTTAGTGGTCGGTATTGTATGGTCTGTTATTAAATGGTTTTCTTTTCTACACAAACAAAAAGATAAACTGAACAAACTTAAAGAGTTTTATATTAAACGTAACGACCTCGAACTTATTGCTAAGAGAATCTCTGATAGTGACTGGTTAGGCTTTGTTAAGTATCTATCTGATAGTTGTTACGCACCCAACGGTTATGATAAAATTGAAAAGCGCTCAGACGTTATCCCAACCGTTAGGGGACGATTTAGTGATCTGACACGTTGGATTGTTTGGTGGCCAATGTCTGCATTCTGGACAATTCTTAACGACCCGCTTCGTCGTATAGCTGAAGCCCTTGTGCGAACGCTTAAAGGTGTCTATACAAATATAGCAAACTCCGTATTCAGCGACGAGGTGTAGAATATTGTCTAAGATTTTACATTACCTGACATCACTTGCGCTCATAGGAGCTATTTGTAGCACGTCTGTTATTGAAAATGGGACGTATGGAACCCTGATCTTTGTTGTAGTATGGGTTCTAATTCTTCTTGGTGCGCTCACAGCAACCGTATTTGGTGTTGTACTCTTCACGATGGGTGTTATTAAGGACAAGTTCCCCAAAGAGGTTGTTGAAAGGTGGAAAAATATTGATAAGCCAAACTGGTGGATATCGATTCCATTAATGTTTGGTTGGCTTGCCGCACTCGTTTATGTTGAATGGACTGTGACAGCCGTAGCATATCTTCTTGAGTCAGTTGTATTGCTAGTTCTGTCGCATCTGATGTATTCAGCGGCTACCAGTTCCTCAAAAGACGAAGATGACGAAGATGACGAAGATGACATGATTCAGTATGTAAAAGACCCTGTTGTTCGGGAAGGTTTATACAAAGCCAGAGAAGAAAAACGAAATAATTAGTAGTTTTAGGACCAAACCACTTCTTTCATAGCAGTTCAATAAATATTGCTATGGAGATTTTCGATAAATTGAGTATTCCCCTGCTGCGAGAGGCTCGGTACGCAATTCAGAAACCGAATACACGCGATGTGCACCAGGTAGCCCGCATGTATAAACAATTCACAAATCATCACATCAGTGACAATGATTTATGGGCTGAAGGTAAACCATCTATCCAACAAAAAGGTACAATTACTCAAGGCTTCACAAGTCTTGATTTCACGTTTCAAAACCAAAGCTCAGATTATGCAATGGCATGGGTCAGAAATTTCGTTGGTTCTTACAGTCTTCCCTATTCTGATATCTGGGTAATGGATCCTCAGGGAGTGCCGATCGAAGGCAACGATAATGAGTATGCTCGTGTAACAATTAAGTATGCTGAGCATGAGCCCGACAGTAGACGATCCATTCCGACACCTATTATTGAAGCCCGATATTCTCATGTGCCATCAAAGGTAAGCATTCAGCAAGTGTTTAATCTTTACCAAAAACATAATAGTGGATTTGGCGTCAAAGCAGATCCCTTTATCAAGGCAAGACAACGTCGCGATAAGAACGGAGAAATTTTCACGCAGATTTCATTTGTGTGGCGAGATGACAGGCAGATTGATAATCATATAGACGTTCAAGAATATAGAGCATATAACGAGAAACGAGCTAAAGATTATATGAAACATTACCAGCTTCCATACACAAACATAGTTTCTCGCCAAGCATCTATTGGACAAATTAAATTCGAATACCGAATTCCTGAACGTATCCGAGAAGCTCGCTATCCGGTAAGAAATGCTCCTACATGGGAAGAGGTATTCAAAATTTACAAACAGTTTGACCAACCATTTCCTTATGAATGGGAAAACCTAGCAAATTTCGATTCACAAGAAGGCGGGCCTTTAGCAATTGAAGTAAGTCAATCAGAAGTGGCTGTTGGATTGGAGATACTATTTCATTGGGATACTCCTGCTCAAAAAGCAACAAAATGGATTCAAGATTTTATTAAAGAGCACAATCTACCACACACAGAAGTAGATGTTGATCGTAGTGACCCTGCAGAAGAAATTACTTGGTCAATATTTGTCACCTATAATCCAGATAAGGTGAACCTAAAGGAGGCTCGTTATATTGGTGATAAACCTAGTTCGGTAACAGTGTACGAACGATATTATAAACTCTTTCAAAAGTATGAGTTTAATGATCGTCATCGTCGGCCATTTATATTCGGTGAAAAATTTGAAGTCGTTGACGTGAATCACGGGGATACTGTGCGCCACGGAATGGCTGATCAGAGTCCACAGAATGTTGCATTAATGTATATCATTGTTTATGAAAATTCACCTGAGAAGGCAGTTGAACGCGTTAGGGCATGGATACGAGACATAAACCTTCCTTATACTGATATTGATGTTGAAGATGCTGGCACAGGTGGGGTAATGCACGTTACTATTTCTTATGTTGACCCTAAAGGTTGACCCTTGATTCCCCCAATGTAACCCTGTAGAGTAACCTCATGAAAGGTTTTATTGTATTTGAGGTAGCGCCTCCTTTTCGTTGGAAACCAAAGTATGAGCGCGATCGTGGTCAGTTTCATCGTGTGATATGGGCTTGGTTTTCTATCACTCTGGTTTACGGAATGAAGTGGACTGAGTTCATTGATCGGTTAATGAATAACGAACCAGAAATACATGTTGAGAAAGGTCACGATGAACACGAGACTTTAGGCATTGGTTGAGTGGTATCTCATTTGGATGTTAACAATTCAACCTCCGAATGGCGGAACGTTTGATAGTCGAGAGTTTTCAGTTAAGAAACTAAATCGTACGGATTGTATGATAGAAGCAAAAGCAAAAGAAGAAGCGCTTGAACAACGATTAGGAAAATCTGTTTCTTATGGGTACGGACTTTACGCAGCTTATGGAGGAACGTTAGTTGGATTTAGTGTCGGATGCGACGGACGCGCAAAGAAAGACGATACGTGGATATACATTCCACGGATAACAGATCCAGATGACAAAAAACCAAAGCGAAATAAAGGAGGAAATTTTTAATGGTGCACACTCTTGAAAGATGTAAGCCCACTAAACATTCGTACGAACCTCGCTACGATGAACGGCTACCTAAAGATGACTTCACAAGTTCGTTCTTTAACCATAAAGAAAAAATTTACATTTATGATATTTGTACGAAGTGTGGTCACACAATAGAGAAGAATAATGTTTGATATAGCAAAAAAGATCGAGGAAGCAAATGAAGAACTCACTGAAAGGCTTGATGAAGTTAACTCTCACCTATTTACAATCAACGAGAACCTTGAGAAACTAATTAAGCTCCACGAGGAAAATTTAAAACGCTTATGAGGGGTTCACGAGTCGTAAGAAAGTAGGTCATCATAATATTCTGGTGAAACAATTTTTATCCACGAAAATTTAAGACTGGTTCTTTCTGGATATTTTTCTTTCATATGAATGCCGAATTCCCGAGCATCACTGCGACTTCGAAACGGACCTATTACTAGATCATCATCCTCAAGATCAACAACAAACCACGCATCCTGTAAATTAATACCAGCATATTTTGCTTCTTGTAGTTGGAATTCCTGGAGTTTCATGAAGATATTTATCAGACCCTAGACAACAAGCCCCAAATATAGTAATCTACCTTCATGAATTTATACGTTTCAATTGGGACACCCTTCATTGGCCTCATAAAAAAATGAAACAGACGAGAAAAGAACAATTTAAACTTAGGGGGACAGAAAAATGAAAAAATTTATTGATTGGTTTAATCCAAAATGTCCAAACTGTCACAAACGGTGGTCCTCTACTGTAACAAATATACTCGGTAATGAGTTTTGTTGTCGTAGAAGTTGTATTCAAGCGAACGTGGATGATCTTAAAGCGGCCGGTGAATGGGAATACTAATTGCATGAACAAAGTATACTTAATTAGACGGAATCTTCTTACGCTGCTGAATAAGCTTGATCGAGCAGCAAAGGGTGATTCATCATCTTATTGCACAATTATTAAAAGAGATACAGTACATCCTAAATTTCCTGCGTCTGCTCGAACGCTTGTTACAGCTGTTGAAGACGAAGATTACTACACGGATCGAGAAGCAGGTCCAGTCGTTGCCACTGACGAGCCCGAGAAAGATTAATTCTCAGAGTCGCTCCAATATTTGTGTTGTTTTCTTACCTCTTCAACATATTTGTTTGGTGAGGTAACACCGTAAACATCTGTAGGTCCAAAAACAGTAACATCACCAAAGTTCTTATCTATTTGCTTTTCAAATACTCGCGCCTGATCTTTTGTGGCGAAGGGACCAACTATTATAAGAGGTAGATCAGTATTACCTGTTTCTTCAATAAGAAAGAACATCTCTTGAGATTGGTTTGCAAGCTGGGCTTCAATAACTCGTCTCTTAGCAATTTGTTTTGCTGGTCTTTTAAACTTTTTCTTTCCGCCTTGTAACATTCTCTTTGCTTCTTCTGTTGTTGATTTAAGTAGAATGCTTAGTTTGGTTTTGTTTCGTTTGTTTGAATAAACATAACTTTGTCCACTGCCACCAGTACCGCCTTCATATTTGTAGTATGCAATTTCGTTTCCATCTTCGTCAGTTCCAACTAAAATATATGACCACACCATTCGCTGTCTACTGCCTTGGCGATAACCATAACCTTGGTCTTGCGCGAAACGTTTTACATGCATTGCGTTCCATTCAATTCCAAGTATTTCTGCTAACTTATTGACTTTTGGTAACTGAATACGTCCCAATATCTGCTCAGCCTGATCAGTATCAGGTGAGATAAGAGCGTCTGGTACAAACTTCTGATTGTTTGCAAATACGTATGGTTCTGATCTATATGCATATTGCGCTTCGTGTAGTTGCTGCAGTTTCATGCCGGTATTTATTGTTGACCTTTTTGTTATAATCAATTATTATATAGTAATGAGAAGTTTAATCCTTCTTGCTACAGTTACTCTCCTCCTGACTGCAGGATGCGCGAGTCTTACGGAGCAGGAAACGGCAGACTTCACACAACAATGCGAAAAAGACACAACAATTGTTATTGAGCCAGACCGCACAGTCGTTATCGAAGCATGTGTTAAAGAACGCGTCGGTGAAGAACTTGAGTATCGTCGGGTTAATAGAGACGCATTATTCCTAGCTGAGTTTTATCGTCAAGAGCAAGCGTGTACAGCCGCTGGTGGTCAAATGATCATCGAAAGATACTTTTCACGGTCTGGATGTATAAGGAAATTTTGTCCTCCTGAGTGGGGTGATCGATATGGTTGCACAGGTCATCGTGGGTTAGGGTTCTAACTGAGAATAATAATGAAAGAATATAAAGTATATCAAACACAACACAGACTAAAGTTCAATCAAGACATAGCAAACTTTGCTAAGGAAGGTTGGGAGTTGGTTGGTCCTGTTCAGTTTCAAGTCTTTCCAGAAAGAAAAGAAAATCAAACATATTACCTGGCAACGTTTGAACGCACTGTAGTTTAAACAGTAGCTGTCACAGTCGCAATAACAATCGCACGTAATTCTGCTCGCCTTTTATCCATCATACGATTTTTTGAATCTGCTTGCTTTGCTGATAATACAACTACTCGATCTTCAAAACGATAATTTCCTCGTTGTGTGTATTCATCACCCTCTTTATACCGCACATCGCTGAGTCTATTCCATAAATTTTCCATTGCTTCTTCTGCGTCTTCGTAGGATCTAAACCACGTTATGTCTGCTTTGGCGAATGAATATCGACGAGATACACCGGATTGAGATATGCGGTTGAGTTGAATAAACTTTTTAGTTTTTCTATCATATAGCACATATTTTGTTTCAATTGGTTCTTTACCACCAGTTCCAGCGTAGCGGACCTCATTTATCTGGGAGAGTTTCATATCACTATTTATAAATATCCACATGAAACTTGCATACTTACATGAAGCACGATATGGTGGCCCAGAATATGAAGACTCATATACGTTTCATTTCACGGGTACACACGAGTTCATGGAAAGACGCGATGTTCAGCAGTTGTTTAGTGCCTTTAAAGTTGATCGAGTCACAAAACACGAACACCATACTACGTTTGTTTTGTGGATTACTGAGACTGATGCTGGTAAAATTCACTACGTTCTTGGTGAGATTGTGGATAAGAATTTTCCAAATGACTGGAAACCTCACACTGATCGTCCAATGTATGATGGATATGCAAGAGTTAAAACTGACCAAGAACAACACAAGAAAGCAATCAACAAGTTCGTGAAAAAAAGATACTCACAATGGCACGATCACAAATGAAACTTCAACAAATACAAGAAGCTAAATACGCAGGATCTTATTCTCAGGACGAGGTATATAAAAAATACCGCGATATAGCACACATATTTCGACAAGATCGATATCGTGTAACAAGTGCCGGAGCAAGTAAAAATCACCCAGTAGGCGGTGGTAATGTTGTATTAGATATTCTTCTGACGAATTCGTTTTTGTCACGTGGCGAAGCGAGACGGTTTGTTCGAGATACCTTTAAATCACAAGGCTTACCATACACTACAATGGATGCAAAGCACGAAGATGGTGATAGAATATTTGTTCAGGTTACATATAAGTCATGAAAATTGAATACATAAAAGAAGCTAGATATGCTCAACAAGAGGAACCACGAGAGTTTCTGTTTGATGGATATGAAAGTTTTTATGATCGTCGAGATGTTCAACAAGCGCTAAGTAAAGTAGAAGTTACACATTTTGACTATAGTGACCATATGATGACAAATGGTGAAAAACAAGTATTTGTTACCATTGTTACAACTGATGAAAAAGCAGAACGCCTGCATAAAATTCTTGGACAGATTCATCTCAAGCGCGGTCAACCAAACGCGTATGGTGGTTATCAATCCACTGCTAATTATGAACAGGATGCATATATGGCGGTGCACCCGGCGATCAACCGTGCAATTGACGAATCAAGATATGTAGGACAAAAACGAACACCGAGACAGCTTGGACAATTAATTCGTAGAGGGATTATAAAGACGTTTCCTAGCTGGAAACCTCTTCGTAGATTACAAGTCGCTGTTGGTCTTAGCGGTGACGTTGAAAATAGTATTACTGTCTCTCTAAAGACGTTGGGTGAAAAGGAAGGTCTTCTACATGATAACGTGAGTCGTGTTGGAAAAATTATTCAAGATGCAACAGGACGATCAATTAAAGATCATAGTTCTTATATTGACGGACAGTATGGCACAGAAGAAGTAAGATACTGGCTTGATTCAGATCTACAAGAAGCGAAATATACTGAACCTCCTATTAACAAAGCTCGTTTTAAGAGAATGTATCGAGAGGTACAAGAATTAATTGATGGTGAACTTGACGAGTACGAAAGCAAGCAAGACATGTATGTTATGGATAGCTTGACGATGTCGTTTGATGAAATTGAAAAGATTTTAACAAAGAAATTTGGTGCCGCAGAAAAATTTGATATTCCAGAGTTCACTGTTCCGTGGTTTAGATATACGGCTGATAACTTTTGGATTTTGTTAAAGAGCTATGGTGGTATTGCGCAAGTAGAAGTAATGCCAGCAAAAACTCGTGGGAGCGGTGCTCGAATATACACACGACCTGGAGTACGTAGTGACGATCTTGAACAAATTCCTCCTTACCAACGATATCTGCGGGAAGCTGCATATGCGCATAGTCCTCGGGAAGTCGCGAAACGATATAGACAGGTTCGACAAGATGCTGAAAATCCGAACATGTGGCTCGATGATCTAGAATTGTTTTTCTCTGGAGCAGGTTATTTGAGCGGTGATAAAGCTGCGTATCTACGTCTCCAAGTTACTGGTAATAACGAACGGCATGCGGAACAACGTGTTAAAGATCATTTGAAAGAGTGGAAGATGCCTTACACAACAATAAGTGTCGAGCCGCACAACGAAGGACCTGAAGTTCTTTATAATGTTAGTATCTTTTATGCTCCATATAAAAAAATACAAGAAGCGAAATATGCTGAACCAACAATCAGAAGGTTGTTTGGAGTGTTGTATGTTGACGATGATCGAGACTGGGTTCCATATCGACATGTGAAAATGACCATTAAATGCGGACCACCAGATAAAACGTCTACGTCTATCTCATATGAATGTGAAATTATATCTGCAGATAATCCTTCAACCCTAATTGAAATCAAACCCGGTGATCGATGTTGGTTTACACGTGACGAAATAGGTTGGGTTGTATCCGGAGACAACGGTGGCTGGAACTTAGCTGACCGTTGACCCTTGATTATTACCCACGAATATGCTAATCTATTGGTGTGTCTGAGATTAAAATACTTGAAAAAGAATCCGCAGGAGAACTTGAGAAAGCAATCAACGAACATCTTGAAGATGGTTGGGCTATCGCACAAGGTCACTATCAGGTTTGCCCTGAAACGTTTTGGAATGATTTATCATACAGCATTATTATGCTCCGCAACGAAGCGCCACACGTTCCAGCCAACCCTGAAACGATTGCTCTATACGAAGATGGCTGATACACAAGAAAAGAAAGAAGAATTTCCTGATGACTGGACGAAGCACATCGAAGAGGTCATTGAACAGATGCTTAAACGACACCCAGAAAAACAGAAGCACTAATGGCTAAGTATGTATCTGGCGAACCAACACACGACTGTGTTGATTGTGGGGTTAGGTTTGCAGATCGTGAAGGATACAAAATTATCATAAATGGTACTCCTTCACATATTGCATGTCCTGGGTGTTTTGATACTACCCGCACAACTATCACAACATACCAGAGAGCCGAATATGTAGATGGTACATTACGGCCAATCGGACCCGAGTACATAACAAGAGCATAAACAATAAATATCTGCATGAAGCTTGCAGACATACAAGAAGCCCGATATTCCGGCGATGATCAAGACACTCGTAAAGTTCGTTTTGGTGGCAGAGAACAGTTCATGGATAGCCGTGATGTTAAACACGTATTCTCTAAAGCTAATATTATTAATGTTGAGAAGCTCACTGACGATGAACGCGAAGCCCGATTCTGGGGTGAGTTAAAGCCTCGTGTAGTTTATATAACAGTTGATGAAACAACCGAACAAGCAATCAAGATCGATCGTATTTTAAGATCGATAAGTGAACAGAGTAACGAAAGTCTATATTATGGATATGAGCTTGAGTGGGATACAGCCGCTGAAAATAAATGGTTCCGAACAAACTTACACGAGTTAGATATACAGGATTAAGGAAGTAACCAAGACGGTGAAGTGTTTGGGCTTCCAGAAAGTGCGTTTGTGCCAAGAAGACGCCACACTCCAACGCTAGGACTTCCAAAGCTATTAGAACCAGTATCAAAATACTCTGATCGAACCTTACCAGTAGAAATCTCAAACGCTACATTGCGGAATGGTCGTCTCTTACGAATAATGAAACTATATTTGTCAGAAAATAGAACATTTGCGTCAGTCCGATTTAGCTCAAGAATCTCTTGTCTTGTACTTGCACCAACAAGTGACTTTTTAAAACCAAAGAATCCAAGTAAAGGACTAGCTGGATTCAATAGCGTACCAAATCGTCCAATCTCAATCTTTGCATCTGATCCAACAGCAGTTGTTGAGAATCTCAAAGCATTTCCATTAACAAAATTAACATTAACATCAGTTAATACCGCAGTTAATGCAGAAGCTAGTCGAGGGAATGTTTGTGCAGCGGATCCAGCAATTGTACCTGATACTGTTGTTGTTGAATTTGGGCTACCTGGACCAGTTACATCAACAGAGACCGTATATTGACTACTACCCCTCAACCCAGTCCGATGTGGTGATCCAGTAAACAACTGTGTATCGAGCTTAACGTCTTGTCGACCTCCTGATAATACAGGAGAGCCATATTCTGAAAGTACATCCCTCAAAGCACGCTGATCAGTATCAGCAACATCTTCCCAAACGATTAGTGTAACTGCTACAGGTGATCCAACTTGATCAAGAACAATAATATCGTCAAGCTTATCCTCATGATAAACATCTAATTGATTTCCGTATGATGGTAGTGCTAGAGATCCCATATCTTTATTTATTGGTTAGGATTATAGATTGGCATTGGTTCGGTAAACTCTGCAGCGATACCGTATTCCAGGCCAGGGTCATTCATATCCATATCCTGTGGAGATGGTACTCGAAATTTTGTATACGGAATATTATGCTCTTTAATGAATGCTTTCGCTAGCTTGATTGCTTCCTTTGCAAAATACTTGGGCTCAAATATAAAGACCAGACGAGCAACGCGTTCTCCGTCTTGCTCCCAGTATTCCGTTACTGCTCTAAAGTGTTCAAATTGGTGGTTATTATATCTCTGATAGATCGCATATACGTCTCGCGCAGATATGTTGCTGCCCGCATATCTCGCTTCGTGTAGTTGAGATAACTTCATGAAGATATTTATCTACTGTAATAAATACTGATATGAAACTCACGCATATACTTGAGGCACAATTACCAAAACAGGAAAAGGTGGCAGACCCTGATATTACACAGATCAAGCCACGACTTCAGCATGCGGGTGATTTTGTATGGCATTTATATAAGTTCTTCGATATGGAAGAATCGCCGGCGTGGAGTGCAAAGAAAAAGAGAAAGAATCCAGAGTATCGAAAGGCATTACGACAAATTGTTACCGGTGTTATTACAGACGCAATTGAGAAGCACGGAAAGACAAACCCCAAGTGGAAGAAAATCAATGTTCGGAAAGCTGTAACAGATATGGTTGAAGATCTTTATTACAGCGAGCCTGGAGAACATCCTGATGCGTTTTTTGAGCCATATGATCCAAACTTACCTGAGTATGAGGGGTATACTGAAGCTGACTGGCTAGAGGATTATCAAATGGAGTTGGATACTTATAATCAGAGCATGGCACGACAAGGTTGGAATTCTAATGAAGAGAGTGGGCATGCTATTAGAAATAATTGGGGACGACGAAAATCAAAAAGTAAGTGGTCAAAAAGTAAGTGGTCAACAAAAAATACACACATTCCACCAAAGATAGTAAAACAAGTCAAACAACTAAGACGTGAAATTTTAAAACGGGTTGCAGCAAATAATGATTACCTTCCTCAAAAACATTTCTTTTCAAAGATCACAAAAGTGTTTAACCCAAAAGAAAACACCAGAGTATATATTCCTGAGGATTTTGAAGAAGAGGACGATACTTTTTCTCAATGGCATCCTCTCGACCGCATAGAGGCTAAGCTTGATACAAAAGGAAACATATCAGAGATTAAGTTTAGATTACATGGACAAGGTACTGTTGAACATAAAGGAATTGAAACTTGGGATCCAACAAAGATGCGTAAATTCTTTAAGTACTACAAAGAGCATGCAGACTGGTAATGAAACTCGCGCAGATACTAGAAGCCAGATATTATAATAAACATCCAGCGATCAAGTGGATGGAAGATCAGATGTCTAAGCGTACTGTAGGGGATGCACTAATCCTCTCGAAACAACAATATGGAGAGTTACGTGAACTCCTTCCCAACGTATTAGGAAAGCCACAAGAATCCTACGAAGATGGTATGTGGTGGGTAATAGATAACGAACACGGCAGCTTCGCTGTTGATCTACAGAAACTGATTGGCCCACCCAAAGAAGAATCACTTCGACTAACAGTTTCTTCTATGTATGATGGTCAAACCGTCAATAGAGCCATTGACTTCGTCGACAGAATGAACGAAGCGAAATATGCATCACCAAGAACGACATCGTTCACTGGTGACTTCCATGCTGGTACAGAAGGACAGTATTGGGATCCTAATACAACGATTGTTCTTAGACTTAGTGAGAACCCCGCGCGTCACGGAACAATGACTACACGTATGGCTGTTGTTGAAGAAATTAGTGATAGTGAATATGCAGCAGAGATCGTGAAAAAAAACCATACCGTCAATCTTCGTGTATTTGATGAGGGCGGTTGGGAGATTCATGGATACACCAAATCTGGACAAAAGAACAAATACGGTGATACATGGACAATGCTTGAACGTCGATTTCGAACATCTCAAATACGAGAAGCACAAACGCCCGCGGTATAGGAAAACCAAATAACCTCTGACCCTTGATAAACCCTGTAGTGCATGTATACTACCCCTATGAATATCTATATGTATATAGGGTCAACATTCACATTCATATTCACACTTGTGTGGGTATATACATTGGGAGCTGCTCTCTACCTAAAAGCAGAAGCGTACATAAATGGACGCCCAGCTGTCCGGTCCGAATATCTTCGTTTATTACTTGAGAGCTTCACAGAAGGCACTCCTAGTTTGTATTCGGATGATAGGAGGCAGTATCAAGATGCCGGTCTTGATCATACTCGTGCACTAACTGGGGACAATGTTGCTGGAATAATATTTCTTGGGTTTGGAATCATTCTGTCAACAATATTGGTGTGGCCAATCACTTTGACAATTCTAGGTCTACGAGGATTGCGTAGGTATAATACAGACGAAGAATTTCATAAATTATTTGAGCGTGAAGCCAAACCCGCAACAGTAGAGCGTAAAGTTAAGCCCGCAACAGTGAAGATACCGAAGCCAAAGAAAGAGTTTCAGTTGAGGTTATAATGGCTCAAAATATCACAGCAACTATACGAGACGCAAAAAGTGGTAAGTATGGAGTATTGCATTTTGCTACAACGGGGGTTGCATATGCAGCATTTGACATAGCATGTGGAACACGCCACGCTAACTATAGTACAGAAGTCCATAAAGAAGTAAGCTGCTATCGTTGCCAAAAATCCGACGCATATACATATGCAAAATATTACAAAGGATAAATGATGCCTTGTAGAGACAATTATCCAGATCCAAGTATAGAGCAACGACGAGCAAATGAAATTGCACAACACGCTGAATACTTTGCCGAGCAAGTTGATCTTGAACCACCGCAGTATGTAAGGGTGGCTGCAGAACAACCATTCACAAACACCAGTCCTGATCGACTTGCGAACTACTTGTGTAAACTGATTAGAGCAAACGAGGATGTTTTACGATCACTTCCAGAAGATGAAGATTGTCTCAAGTTGAAGTTGTGGTGGATTATACATAAAGAGCAAGATCGTATAAAAGAAAGAGCAGACGCTGAACAGTTGCGCAAACAATTACTTTTTGAAACTGCGATCGACAAATTAACAGATGAAGAGATTGCTGTTGTACGGGAATTGATATAATGGCTAAGTACGCAGACCCAGCCCAGAAGCGATTCGAGGAGCTCATCAGAGAGCATGGTGGTCACCACGGGATTGCACAGGATGAATTCCTCAAAGAACAAATCCCTGAAAACCACAGATGTGATAATTGTGGTGGTACAGGAAATCAACTATACAGTATGTACCAGGAATGCCAGATGTGTGGTGGGACTGGAAAGAAACATTTCGATGGCTAAACTTTAGGAGAGAAAAATTGAAACAATTGATATGGCTGGCAATCCTACTGCCAACATTTACTTTTGCTGATAATTCGTGGAACGATTATCACTGGGCTCGGACAACTAGTTCGTTTGATCTAACGATTGTTAATAGTACGACTTCCGACTGGGATGTATATGTTACACAAGCAACTTCCGACTGGAGCAACTCTGTTGTTCTTAATCTAATTGAAGATGTAACTGGTGACACAAAAACTAAGACTCGACGTCGTTGCAAAGGACCGGATGGTCAAATAAGAATTTGCAATCTTACGTACGGTCAGACAGGTTGGTTGGCTGTTGCTGGAATCACAATTGACATAAACGGTCACATTATAAAAGGTTACACAAAACTCAACGACACTTATTTTTCAATGGACTTCTACAATAACGCTAATTGGAAGTTAAGTGTTACTTGTCAAGAGCTTGGTCATAATGTTGGTTTGGATCATCAAGACGAAGACTTTAATAACACGTCATTGTTCACTTGTATGGATTATCAGAATCCTCCATATGAATATCCAAACTCACATGACTTCGAACAACTCGAATTGATCTACGGTCATCTTGATTCTTACGACTCGTATGATGTTGGTGGTGAACCAGAACCAGAACCTGATACATGCAAAGCACCACCAGGAAGAGGTTGCAACAAAGCAGCGGTTGAAGGTAACAGTGGTTGGGGAATATCACTAGGTCGTCGAGGACAAAGTGAAACATTCTTGCGAATTGATCGTAATGGTACTCGTCAGCTTACTCACGTAACATGGGCAATAGGATATTAATGTTTGAGATTATTCTTATTATTGTATTTTGTATATTGCTAATGGCGCTGGGGGCATGGCTGTTTGTCAAATATATTATTAGTCAGAATTCGTAATGGAATTTAATTATGAGTAAAGCAAATGAGTTTAAAAAATTAACCCAAAGCGAATGGGAGGATCTATTGGAAGAAAACAAGAAGCTAAAGTTCGCATTAGAGCTAATAGCTGACGATGACGAAGACCTCCCCTTCTCTGTGAAGATAGCTCGCTTAGCTTTGGATGAAGATTTATAGATGGCTAGATACGCATCAAGTGAAATAATGATTGAATGTCATGAATGTGATTTAGAATATTCACAGCGTGAAGGAAATCCAGACATGGTGTTTGATAAGAAAGGTGATTGGGTTAGCACATCAGTATATTGCCCCAGATGTTCCTTACATAGAGTTAATTCAATAGCGGTTGTCTCTCGAGTAGGAAAGCGAATAGGATAATGGCTAAGTACGCAACAACAGAAGATCTATATGATTGCCCGAAATGTGGGACACGGTTTGCTTTGCGTGAAACAAAAGCTGTAGGAACAAACCCAGTTAAGCCACTTCATGAGTGTCCGGGATGTAAAGACTCGTTCGTAATGTTTGACACAGCTCACACTATAGCAGGTGATCTAGAACTTCAAGTATGGGGATTGCAGAGTATGTGGTCTGAAGAGGACAGAGCAAGAGAACTTAATCACCCGAACATAATAGCTCCGTTTCCAATCAATAAGGTTCATTATGGCTAGGTACGCAACAACAGAAGAATTTCTCAACTGCCGATGCGGTATAAAATTTGCAATGCGAGCAGAATACATTATATGCTATCACAGGAAAAAGAACAAATTTGTACAAGGCGTAACAAGACGGTGTCCAGATCGGTGCTTTAAATATCATACAGCGCACAACTACAAGTGTCCGAATTGCGGTAATGTTTTTGGTATAATCAATACAGCACATGATGATTATTTGTGTGGCGATGCGCCACGCAGTGCTATGGTTCCACACTTGGGGATTGGTACTAATGGCTAAAGACAAAAACATTCCACCAGACTTCTGCTGTGACGAGCTCATGGATACATGGCACAATTCAATATGGTGTGGTACGAAGAATGATATCATCCGTGCGCAATTATACAAGTGCTACAAATGCGGAATTGAACACCACAGAGAGATAACATGGCTCGCCCAGTATTCTGAGATTATAGATGGCTAAGTACGCAACAATAGAGAAGCAGTATCAATGCTGGGGTTGTGGACTTAATATCCCGGCTCGCAGTATGTGGACGAAGGAAGAGTTCCCACAAACGTATAGGTGTCCGCGATGCAAGGAGAACATCTTATATATTAATTGCAATGGTGGGATAGAAAGGTCGGGAGCATACTACGGTCCATTACGATATGCTGATTATAACGATCGTGTATTTGCGGGCGGTGCTCATGTACCAGTGGTGAACCGTCATGTGTTTGAGGGCGGTGCTTATGTCCCGGTCAACCGTGGCTAAGTACGCAACAAGTGAGCACATGTACCAATGCAGCGCAGTCCGTTGCAAGATCTGGTTCTCTGATAGAGAAGGAATTAAAGTATCAATTCCAAGCAGAAGATTGAAGAAAGCATATGGTAATTTGAAAACACATATCGGTTGTCCAAAATGTGCTGTAGAGCGACCGAACACTTCTCACTCGGTACATGTACGCCATCCGGGGATCGTTCCAGTTTTAGATGATCTCAATAAAGACTGGACGATACGTCAGAGATTAGATTAAGGAGACAAACATGAAAACAAATATTTTTCACATAGGTGCAGTAATGTGGTCACTGATCGCAGTCGTTGCCTTTTCGTGCAGAACCGCACATGCAGGTACAGGTCTTGAATTTGGAGTACCTCCTTTCGATACCCAGATATATGAACTACGTCATGAAGAATCAGGTGAGATGATCACAATGGAAGAATGTCTTATAGTACGAGAGGAGTTCATTCATGGATGGATCAAAGAGAACAACATCTCAATCCTTGAAGGGATTAAGACTGGTGATTTCATATTCAGGTGTGTAGAGACTTTAGACTAATAGGAAAAGAAAATGAAGAAATCAAAGCTAGATATTCAGCGCGAAGAAATGGACCAAAAGTTCCAAACGATTAAGTGGAACCATCATCCTTGTGGCCGGGGCTCTGTATTTGAATATACACTTAATACAAGAACGATGCTGGAGAAAACTGTCAAGCAATATAACATCAAGACTATCTCAGATGCAGGTGCTGGCGATCTATCATGGATTCGTACTATTGATTGGGATGTTGAATATACTCCCTATGACATTCGAAAGTGGCATCCAGACGTCACAAAGTTTGATATAACAAAAGATGTTTTACCTAAGACTGATTTAATTTTCTGCCGTCAAGTATTGAATCATCTCAATCCCGAACTACAGAAAGAAGCAGTTGATAGGTTTTATGAAAGTGGAAGCAAATATCTCATTCTAACATATACCAAACTAAACTGTTATGGTAGAGTGTGGGAAGAACCACTGGAGTTGCTTATGGAAGATGGATCTCCGGGTGCACGTATATGGAAGTATGGTCTCTGGCAAATTAATGGCTAGATACGTATCAGGTGAGCCAATGTACCAATGCAGCAATAAATGTTGTAAGATATGGTTCTCCGATAGAGATGGACTTAAAGAAGCAATTGGCAGTCCAACTACAAAGACGCATATCGGGTGTCCAAAATGTAAACGAGACAATCCAAAAGGAACTCATGTAGTACAGGTAAGGCATAAGGAATGTGTTTATGGCTAAGTACGCAACAACAGAAGATCTATACGATTGCCGATGTGGAGTCTCATATGCATTCCGTGCAGAATACATAACTCATTATCACAGAGCAACACGTTTTCACATACCAGGACCAACAAAGCAGTGTCCTGATAAGTGCTACAAATATCACACAGCACACATTTACAAATGTCCGAATTGTGATTTCAGCATTAACATAATAAACTTATTATATACAGACTACGCGTATTTTGATTCGTTTAGGATGTTGCTATAGAGATGGCTAAGTACACATCAGGTGAACCAATGTACGAATGCATGGATGATAAATGTAGCTTGGTGTTTTCTGAACGAGAAGGATATTGTGTTGATAAATTACACGGAAAATGTATAATGTGTCCAAGATGTTGTCGCACACGGTGTTATCGAATTAATGGCTAAGTACGCAACAAGTGAACCAACGTTCGAATGCTGTAAGTGTCGGGTTGAATGTGCTCTGCGCGAAATGAGAATTCATCAAGTTTACTCAATGCTACAAGAACAGGCACTGTGTCCAAATTGTAGTAATGTGATATTCTTTCGATACAAGAATGATATACGATGGACAATACAAACGTTTAATAGGCGCAGGTATGGCTAGATACTCAACAACCGAGAAGCTGTATCAATGTAGCAGATGTCCTGCTAGAGTTGCTGAACGCGAAATGATACAGGATACCAGGCCTTTCGATCCAAATAATATTTGGAAAATATGTTGCCCGAACTGTCTCTGTCACATTCTTCCTCCACCACGAGATCACATAGGATTTGATCAACTATCAGCACAGCATGAACTCTGGAGGACAATGCACGGATGAATAAAGAAATACAAAAAGCAATAGCTGATGCATGGAGTCGAGACTTCTCACATGAAGCCGCAATTGAGTATGCCAAGAAAGCTACAGGACAAACACCAACACTTGATCAAGTAATTGACGCATACACAGAACAGGACTTACAATTTAATCAATGGTGTAAAAAATCATGACAGAAATGGATAGAGGGCCGTGGAGAGTTTATAAGCCAATCTCTGGTGAGGTTGGAATTACAAGCGATGACTTCGCACATGACGTCATTCTATACATCAATGGAGATTTTATTGATTACGAAGAACGCGTAGAATATGCAGAGTGGTTGGCAAGGAAGTTGAATGGCTAAGTACACATCAGGTGAACCAATGTACCAATGCGGCTCGAAAAATTGCAAGCTGTGGTTTTCCGATAGGGAAGGAGTTAAAGTAGCAATGGACATGACGGACAGTCCAAATACATTAACGCATATCGGGTGTCCAAAGTGCGATCAGGGAGCTCATCCAGCAGTCCTTGCAATGCAGCAACGGCATGAGGAATGTATTGGTTATGGCTAAGTACGCATCAGGTGAGCATATGTATCAATGTGGTGCAAAGAAATGCAGGATCTGGTTCTCCGATAGAGAAGGAGATAAATGTGTAGTTGCCGACGGCGGAACAACATTAACGCATATCGGGTGCCCAAAGTGTAAGCGAGACAATCCAGAATACCTTCACTCAGTGCAGCGAAGGCATGAGGAATGCTGGGTCGACGTACACGAACAGGAATCCCTGGATGAATTTTACTTTACCTCACGTAGAAAAAATTGAGCAGAAATTTTGAGATTAGAAAATCCAAGGAATTGTTTTTGGTTGATCTATAGGTACCATTGTCTTATCCCGTGATTCGCATTCGATTGTGAATCCAACTATTGGTCCACTAATCATCTTCTTATGCATGTACCAAGTTCCTTGATACATATGCACTCTATCAATGATTTGTTTTCCTAGTTGCGTTGTGTAATGTTCTTCGAGGGAAAGGAGCTCCTGTTCGCATTGCTGTTGGTCTGGTCTGTAGAATTCATTTAATTTGAGATCGCTTACACCATTTAATGTCTGCATTGAGATAACAACAATTAGATACCATTCAGTCATATAATTATTTATAGGAAAAATTACGCAGTCGGATCTTAACGGGCGGGCACCTTTAATCGCCACCTTTCATTTTGTAGACCCTTGATCTTTCCGCATAGCTATGTATACTTTAGTAGTGGCTAAGTACGCAACAATTTTGAATCGTGGCTAGATACACATCAGGTGAGCCAATGTATCAATGCGATGCAAAAGGCTGCGAGATCTGGTTTTCCGATAGAGAAGGAATTAAACATGCAGTTGGCACTCCAAAGACATTAACACATATCGGGTGTCCAAAATGTGCGCATGAGAAACCAGATAGTATTCGTTTAGCACAGGAACGGCACGAGGAGTGTGTTTGTGGCTAAGTACGCATTCGGCAACCGATATCTTTGTAAACACTGCAAACGAGTAATGTCAAGGGAACAAGTCCTTTGGGACTATAAAGAAGAAAATATACGACAACAACAATATTCATATTCGTGTTGCTTTTGTAATGAGGAGATGTTTACTTGTGAGGATGAACCAAAAGAAGCGCTCGATTGTTCATGGTTTGAATTTGATGAAAATGGTTATTTAACATAATGGCTAAGTACGCAACAACCGAACATTTGTTCCAATGCGATCAATGTGAGATCAAATACGCATTGCGTGAGTTGATATTGGAAACATGTGTCCATAGATGTCCGAATTGCAAGACTACAGTCTATGTGACAGCACATGATTATTCAATGGCTTCTAAGATTGACTATTCAGCGGCTTCTAAAATTGTAGAAAAAATTTACGCAGTCGATCTTAACGGGCGGGCATCTTAATCACCACCTTTCATTTGTAGAATTTTTGTGCTCTGCGATATAAGACACGCGCTGTTTTCTCAAGCCAGTACGTGCGAGATATACGTGCGCCTGTTGTGGCAGAGCTCACAGGACATGCGCCCCCCGGCAATGCCCAAGGTTATCTGAGGCGCCCCCGAGATGGTCTCGAGAAACCTACGGGCCATGCGGGCTGCGCTCCGTTGCCAGCCGTGAGGCTTTGCTGTATGCTGGAGTGGGCAGAGCTCTACGTGGGCTGTGCAGGAGGAGAGATGAGTGGCATTGGTAGAGGTATGATACTCGCTGGCATAGCGGTCGGGATCAGTATGATCATAGGCGGACCGTTATGGCTTTGCTATACGATCGGCTTAGGCCTGATGGCCTTCGAGGAGCTCGCATAGCTATGGCCGCGTACGCTACGACTGAGAGAATGATGCAATGCAACCATGGATGCCAGCTTCGCTTTGCATACCGTGAAGGTATCATCCCGCTCAGTGCTCCGGTCCTGATACAATGCCCCAGATGTAAGAAGGTATATCATTCTTCAGACCCGCATAGCACTGCGTGGCGCATCGCCTGCGCGGTACCGCCTGGTCGGGTAACCTATTGATAGCTAAGGAGATATAGTTCGATGTATATGTTGACCCTCTGTAGCATTGTGGGATAATAGTCCCATTGAATAGATATATAGATCCCCATCAGAGGACAAAGCAATGAGCAACATGTTCGAGAAAGCAATTGTCACAGAGACCGTTAAGCCTAAAGCTAAAGGCAAAGCGAAGCCGCAGATAGATGTAGAGGACCTGCATATGTATGCTGCCCTCAAGGCTGCTGAGAAGGCTATCGGTACGATGGTCGAGACTCTGCAGGAAGACGTTAATGGTATCGCCCTTGACGCATTCATAGCATCCGGCCGGTCGGACAGCATCCAGGGGATTGATGGCGACACGACTGCCAGCCTCCAGTTACGGAAGCGGACTAGCCGCTCGGTATTAAGCGACGCGGAGAAGTTGGTTCTGACAGAGCTTAACATCTCTACAGAGAAGTCGCTTGACAGCCGCTTCTATATCGACAACAAGTATTCGGAAGACTCAGAGCTGCTTGGTAAGGTTGCGGCCGCTCTGGAAGGAATCGTTCCTGAGGACTTCATCGGACACACCGGTGAGAAGTTCGTCACTACAACGGATTCGGTTCGCGAAGCATTTGCGAATTGTGATGGCCCCGATCAGCTGAGGGATATCCTCAAGATCGTTACCACACAAGCCGCCCGTACAAAGTTCGGCGGATCGCACGACGATATGGTCGCGATACTCGACGGCGTCTTAAAGGGGAAGTGATATGAACTTACTAATTGCACTTGGAGTTATCTCAGGAACGGTGATTTTGTATATCGGTGTAATGAAGATCGCCGCAGTAGCAATTGCCGCAGATGAACGGGCGGATTCGGATTTCGGATATCGCGGTCGGTATAGCCGATTGGATAGTTGGAGTTGAGGAATATGACTAAACAGGAAAAGCTTAACAAACTGGCCGAGTACGTTAACGCCAGATTGCGAAGACGGATATGACGCACGCAGTGAAACAAACAAAGTTCGGTTGGAAAGCAATTGATGAATCCACAATGGGTGATGGTACAGATTACCATGGTCCGTTGCGATCGGTTTTCTTCATGAGTTGGGATCGCTTTGAAAAAGCCTTGAGTGCCAACCGACCAGAAACACCAGAACTTAAAGTGCACGAAAGAATCGAGAAGATCAGATCGACAAGTGAAGGTCTTTACGTGTACGTGGTTGATAAACGAATATGAAACGTTGGATCATATAGCCACGACCCGGAGACCGGTAAACAGTATTGAGCTTGGCCGCGTTATATAGAATGCGGCATAGGGTGTTCAACTTATAGTGATTGTTCATCCTGAGTCCTCGGAACCAAACGACTCGACCAAAAAGGGTTCCACTGAACATAGCAGGAAGGGGAAAACAGTACCCGAGACTGACGAAGCATTTAAGCGGGGAAGGCGACCGCATAGTATATTGCATGTTGCTTGGTGTGTAGGGGCAGCCCCTCACCAGAGGTCGTTGGAGTCGACCGCACACCTTTTTTATTTGAAGGAGTTGAAATGTTAAAGATCGCACAAGATTACTACATGCGTTTTTGTTCAATACACAAGATTGACTATCGTGCAGCTGAGTGCCCGAGGTGTCGAGCTGATGACGGCAACCCTTGGAAATGATCTAATGTATAGACCATTACAACATCAGTTCGCTGTAACTATTCCGAAGAACAGTTCGAATGCGGAATTGATTGAACATTGCATCAAGGAAGCTTTGCTAGCGTATATGGGAGTCAACACAACCGTAAGCGTTAAGCAAGTAGATGTTGAAACTGTAGAGATTTCCATTCTACAGGCGATTAGTTTTAATGAAGCAGTGAGTGTTTTGAATACTGAACCAGAAGTAACTAGAAGCAAAGCGCCCAGGGCGCGCAATTAGATCTCACCTAGACAAATTCGATCCCCATATTTGACACAGTAGAGCTTTGCGGCTTTGCGTTCAGACCCTCCCATACCAATAAAGAGTTGACCCTAACGATTTCGCCAGATATGAGCGAACTTTTTATACCACAAACCCCAACAATACAAACTATTATCCCATAATGGATGATAATAATGGGATATTGTCCCACAATTCAATGATGTACCTTCGATAAGACTTTACAATCTTCACTACTTTTACTATCCCCAACCACCCTATTGTTTCTCTTGACAACACTGGATGGTACCCGTATACTAATCAAACAACTATTATAGGGGACCAGAGCAATGTCACAGGACTTTAACGCAGCAATGATTGAATATCATGGACTAACATCCCAGCTTGAGAGATCAATGAATGATGAAACATTTGTACGAGCTGGTATCGCCGTTGCATCATTCTTGCTTGGTATGGGTATTGCAGGATGGATCTTCATATGAATATAGACCAACTTGAAAAGACGAGTATCGCAATTTCAGCATTCCTGTTTGGTATAGGCACATGCTTGCTCGTGTTGTGGTTGATTGCATGAAGAAGCAGACACAATACCATATGTGCAGTCAATGCAATATTGGTAAGATTTACCCAACATACCGTAAAGGCCAACCGCCTACGTATCGTTGCAATCATTGCAAGGCTCCCTACACACCAAAGGATAACGAAGATGAAGATACTACAACACTTTGAGGTTCGCCTCGCAATCATTATCGCAGTGATTGCATTGTCTGTAATGCTATTGACATGAACGTCGAAGGATAAATCATGTACAAACTCTACACAGTTGTAATAAGTGCATTGTTAATTATTACATTCACCTTACTATGTTATGGAGTATATTTGGAGATTGTAAAATGAATGAACGAATGAAACGCTCACTAATTATCGGATGTGTGGTGTTTACAATCATCTTTATATCCGTAATGCTAATATCATGAAAGATATATTCGACGGATACGTGACAGGACTAAGAATGTCAATTGAGTTCTTTGCTCACATCCTGGGGATATTGTCTCCAGTGATCGTGATCATTGCACTGGTTGTGCTACTGTCATGAACATTAGACCACATCTACTAATCAGTATCGGCCTTGTCTTGATACTCAGCTGCTTGTAACTAATTGGAGATCAAAATGGAAACAACAAAACGAGGATATCATGATAATTCAGACCTCAACCCCGAGACGAAGTCTCGTATCACCGATGCAGTAATATATTATGCAACGATATCGATACTATCAGTCTTTAGTACACTAGGGTTCGCATCACTAGCAACATTTGCATCGCCAGAAGGTGATTCATTCTTTGCTGTTGCGTGTGGATTGTTATCACTGACATCACTTGGATTCGGTATCACATTCATAATTGTACGAATCTTCAAAGATCATCAAGCGAACTACTGATATGGATACAGGAGCAAAGTTATTTTGGATTGGTATCATCATAGGAATATTCATCGGTGCGATGATATGGGCATGAAATGACTGACTTCAAACTAGAAAGGAAACAATCGAGACTCGGAGGACTATACAATGACTTTGAGGATTGGTTTATGGAAGTGATCGTCGATAACATGTGGTTACACATGACACGATTGGGATATGGATTAGCAATATTTGCTGGTCTTGCAATTGTTGTTGCAGCTGGTGTATGGATATTGTTTCACGCACCACTGTGGACAATTGGTGGAGTAATGTTAATAGTATTCATATACCTGATTGGATACTTGATAGAGGATTGGTAATGCAAGAAACACTGAACATGATTAAAGGACACATACTTGGGAATGCGATACTCGGTGGAATTGTGATTATCGCACTGACACTATTGGCATTCACACTAGCACCTGTTGATTACTTTGATCCGTCAAAACTGATAATGATATCAGGATTTGGATTCATTGCAATCATTGCAGGATTGATGTGGGCGGACTTCGAATGAGTGAACCGTTTATCCCACAAGAATGGAAAGATGATGGGTGGTATGATTTTGCTGTAGATCTATTTGAGATACTGGAAGGTCATGATTCACGTGATGAGGACAATGAAGAACTATGAAGACTATACGGCGACTTGGTATTGGGGCAATAATCTTTTTGATTGCTATGATATTTGTAGGATATATCGAAGGGATGTCATCGTGGATTATTGGAACATTTGTAGTGTGTGGAATATTATACATGTTTGGAACAGTGTGGGATATGTTGATGGACAATGGAGAAGGATAAAATGATCAAGACAAAGATGCAATATAAAATACTCGATTTTGGAAAATCATCGATGGAAAAGATGATAACAATAGCAGCTATGGATGGCTATGAGCTTTGTAGTCCACTATTTAGTAGCCACAGTACGGTTGTCGCGACAATGGTTCGAGAGGTCAAAGTGACGAAAGAATCATTACCTGAGCTGATAATCAGTGACTTCAAGAGTGAAGTCGGTAGTATCATGGTAGAATCTTATGATGGTGGCGTCGGACTTGCCAGCGGTAGTGATCGACGAATGATAGCACTGAAAATATCAGACAAGGTTGATGAATTCACAATAAACACTGTACGAAGATATGAGATTGACAAAGGAACAGTTGAACAGATACTACTTAGTAATGCTGAAGAGCTAACATGGATAGAAGATGAAGCCCCATAATATAGAAATCGTAAATTACCAGTCTGGTGTTGGACACGATACATGTGTAGAAGTGATCAGCAGCCACACCACTGGTGACTTCAATCAACAGCTTGAGGATAAGCTTGACGATGGGTGGAGAATCATACAGGGGATTAATGCCATACCGATACACGCAAAAGTCGGCAGTATCTTATACACATGTGTGGTCGCAAAGCCGAGGCACACTTATGGCTGAACAATCAAACTCTGGAGAACTAATGAGTGACTTTACAGACAATGAAATAACATTGATAGGAAGCTATCATGATAATCGTTTACCACAGGCGTTACGAGAATTTATTGACGACGAGGGAGAACTTGCAAGATTGAATGCTCATCGAAATGAGTCAAGATCAATGGAAAGTTTTAATCGTATAATCAGAGAAGCAATAAGGATATAATATGGTTAACATGAATGTAAGAGTCCTAGGAAATGGAGCAGTGTTCGTAGGATATCAAGAGGATGGCAAAGCGAAAGATGCAGCATTCCTGGGATGGAGTGAATTCATTGAGTGGCTAGAAGTGAAGCACGATGCTGGAGAGCTAGCATCAAAGCCGAGGAATAGATAATGGAAATCACTGAAGCATACCAGGTACGTTCGGCGATAGAATCAGGCCGAGTTGCTTGCTATTGCCCAGATGGAAAGGAAAATGATCGACCATCGATAAGTAAGGAGCACTTAAAAACATGCGTGTGGAAGCAGTACACAGACAGACTCTATGCATTGGAGCGCGAGCCAGTAGAGACTGATGAGGAAAAGAAATGAAGAAGTTCTTCGATGTTTTCTTATATTGTAGTGGGATATCATTATGGATCATCATCCTATTAATAGTGATATGGTTTAACACAGGATGACAACAGATAAATCAGACTGGGCAAAGATCACACCACCGCCATGTAATACAGACCTGTGGAAGAAAGGTGAGAACGCTGGAGTGTACGACTCAGGACGAGTAGGCGGTGCGAATGCGTTTGAACATATTATATTAGGTATCAAGGAGGATACTGGAGTAGAAATCGACTGGCACTACGTAGGAGGCCGTGCAGTCGTGAGAGTCATGATGGAAGACTTTCAAACAGTGAAGCCTCATTTAATTCAAAGACTAGGATATGCCAATGAAGAACTATAGAATACTATCAGCAACTAATGTCGATACGTTAGCAGAGTATATTGAGACAGCGATCAACGATGGCTGGGAGTTACGAGGCGATGTCTTCAAAACTCATAGCCATGAAAGTTCTCCTGATGGAGCAATGGTAAATCAACCGATCATTAAAGTAACCGCTGATCGACCCCAGTCAACGAAACTAGGTGATTACCGTCCAGGTGCTCCGCTAAAAAGTGACGAAGAGGATGAAATATCATAATGTGCGTCGTGTATTCAATATTCGGAGTAATGATATTTTCACTAATCGTAGGACTGTTAATAGTTATGGACGATGCTCGTGAGTACGAAAGAGAATACGGAGATAAAGAGTGAGTTATCTAGCAGGAGTAATCATGTTCTTAGGAGGAATCTGCGGAGCTGTGATGGCTATCATGAGCGCGTGGGCTTACTTTTCGAAGCCAAAGAGGCTCGTGGTTAAGTGTCTCCTGTGTAAGGGAGAAGGATGTGAGAAATGTCATGGAGGGTGGCTATTAGATGAGTAATCTACTCAAAGGTATTGTACGAGAACTCGATGGAGTAGTCGATGTAAAGCTATCATACTATTATTCATCAGCTCATTCTGAAATGAGAGATGAGATCGAAGAGCGAGTGTATGAAGACTTCGCTCACTGGCTTGTAGAGATGTATAGGAATAAAGATGACTAAGCTAACGTGTCTTGACTCGGTAGTTAAAGAGTTAGAATCTCGACGAGAGCGACTTAAAAAGATCAGTATTAGATCAGTAGATAGACCTGACTTACCTGATAGGATAGAAGAGCTAAGATGGGCGCTTAGTTTAGCCAAGGCGTATCAAATACGTGAGAAGGGAGAAATACGTGAGAAGGTAGAGAATAGTAAAGGGTCAACGAGTGAAACTTGATGACTTTTTCCTATTATAGCCTTAGAACGAAATGATAGCTGAATGTTCATATGTGTTTGGAAGTGGAGATGTTAACTGTTGGATTGATCCTAGTTTTATGATATGTTCACTGATGTTGTTGATGTTAGCTATCGGTATAGAATTTGGAAGAGGAGAATAAAATGTCAGACGAACGAGAAGGTGCGTATATCATGGTAATTACCTTACTGATATTTACTGTAGGGATTTTGGTTGGATTAATTCTCTGATGGAGATCTATAAAGATAAGCGAGGTAAGTTTCGCTGGAGAGTGGTAGCCAAGAACGGAGAAATCATAGGTTCGTCCTCTCAAGGATTTGCTAACCGAAGCTTAGCGCTTGATAATATTATACTGTTAGCTGAGGCGCTCGATGATGATTGATGTAATACTGTGTCACTTAGGATTTCATAAATGGGCTCGTAGTATCGAACCAGGAGTTCGGTGGTGTCACCGCTTCTGTCAGAAAAGAGAGACCCTCAAAACTGGGGATCTCGGCGTAAAAGGAGACGATCTAAAATGTGGATAGCGTGGATAATGTGTGGGTTGGTAGCGGCCGGATGGATGCTATGTGAAGAGTGGAAAACTCATGATGGCCTCTCATTAGAAGATTTGTTGATCGCTGCTGTCATTATTATTGCGGGACCTATCGTTCTTGTTATTGGATCTCTCGCCGGTTTGTATGTATGGCTAGAGAAGAATGGCTCAAGAATTATCATCAAACGAAAGAAGTATGATATATGAGTCATCTTCTATTGGCAATGGCTGTATCGTTTGCAGTAGGATTTTATCTGAGAGGATATATCGATACCCTTGAAACTAGGGATCGCGGCGTAGAAGACGAGTCGGCGTGTCAGAAATGTGATGCAATATTGCCAGGTTTTGAATGTAAAAATTGTGGGAGAATAGCATGAAGCTAAGAGAAATGGATAGTTTAGCAACGTTCTGTCTCGGAGCTCTTGTAGTGATATGGATAGCTGGGACTGGTGCGTGGTATGCAGTATGGACTGCGAAGCCTTATTTGGGCATCATCGGTGAAATAGCGTATACTCTGTATGGAGTGTATGTAGCTAGAGAAGTAATATTGACCGAGACTCGATTAAAAATTAGTCGTGAACGTTACGAAGCAAAAGTAAATGCTCGATTTGAGGAACTGGACTCATGAACAAGTTCTTAGACATTCTCGCAAGATTCGTTATTGTTGTAGCAGGTGCTGCAGTTGTTGGCTTATTTGGTGTGATGTTTTATCTACATCCTCACATGATATTACCAGGGATTGGTGGTATCACGGGTGTCGTACTATTGGTGTGGGCAATGGACAGAGTGTGTTGACATGACAGACTTTAGAAAGAATCCAGCAGAGTGGTGGATTGCACTAATCGTTCTTATTGCTTTGAATGTCTTGCTGATAATTGCGTGGGGGTATTTGTTATGACTATCGGAGCAACAACAATACTGATAACAGTCATAGTTATTGCACTCGTTGGTGTAGCCGTATGGATCTGGGGCTTGCGATACGAAGAGCCTACAAACACAAATACACTTGAGCAAGAGATGGAACTGTATCAAGATGTGATGGCAGAGCTCAAACGTAGAGAAGAGGAAGAAAAATGATATCAATCAAGAAATGGTGGAGTAATCACAATAATGAACTAATAGTGTGGATTATTGTAATCATCTTTATGTTTGCTGGAATAGTGCATTTGGCAACGACATGATATCAATATCGAAATGGTGGAGTAACACCTGGTGGAGCTACGGCCCAGCAATATTGGTATCGATTATAGGGATTGGGTCGTTCCTCGGACTACTGTATCTCATAGGAATAACAACATGATATCGATCTCGAAATGGTGGAAGCAATACATTACCAACTTGGCTATATCTATATGGTTGAGTACATTGTCTGCTATACTAATGATATTCCTTATATGGGTTATCTTTGCAGGATAAAAAGATGCCAAAGTATGTAACAACAGAAGAAATGTACGAATGTGGAAATTGTGAGCTCGAGTGTGCAGTACGAGAGTTGGAACAATATGAAGGGAATGAGGATACTGATTTGATATTGATGTGTCCTCGATGTAATTTGTCAGCATTGATAGAAATTGATGATGCGGCGTTTACACTACTTTCTGCGACGCAGAGGCTCAGATATACAGAGAACAATGAGAGAGACATAATACAATGATAGACATTCTAATTTTTGTGATGTTGGTATGTGGTGTGATCTTGGGATTCTTAATAGGACGAAAGATCAAATACTGGTTGGAAGACAATGATTGAATTTTTATTTATCTGGGGCCTATCCTTCGTGATTGCAGTGATTATCACCGCCATCTTGGTGGACTACGGCATCATATAGGAGAAACTGGACTCATGAGAGATATTACGGAAACTGAGTGGCGCGACTGTTATTACATTTATCGTGCAATGCATGATGGTGTGTGTCCTAAATGTGGTAAACATGGAAACAGTGAATTATTTGAATCAATTCATAGTGTTATAGCACTCTGTTGTCCAAGGTGTGACTTTCATATGACACGCACTGAAGTTGAATCAATCACGATTCGATCAGAAGATATATTGCAACGTAGATTAGAATCGTTTCAAAGAGTAAGAGAACAGTTATGATGTCATGGGGAGTTTTTACAGGAATACTTTTGCTACTAGCATCGGGCTGGTTAATCAGTAATGCACTCAATACAAAAAATAAACTATGGACCACAATAGGAATTACTCTTTTTGTGGGCATTGCCCTCGCTTTAACCATAGACTATACTTATAAGCATAGAGAACCAATTGAAGAAGTACCCGTCGAATTTGGATATATTGAATATCCATTTGGAAGGGCTGGTATCAAAGCACTTCAAGAACCCGACGGAACAGTAACAGTTATCTCATGTTATCAAGGTAGTGGCGACGTAGTCGGAGCCCGCTGGACGAATTGTTGGGATCATAAGGTTCAATGGTGCGGAAGATGAACGAAGAAAGAATGAAAGCATTGTTTTTGTTATCAGGATTTGAGATTGAACAATCCTATAAACTCGCTAATGAATATTGGCCTGATTGTGAGGACTATGCTGATATAAGACGTGACTCGCCTTGGTGGTTAGTCAAAACAGAATATGGAATGATCAAGATCGGCTGGCGGAAAAGAGTTATTGATATCGACTGGTCTGATACTGAATATAGAGCAGGTGAAAGTAAATTCTGGGATGGTCGTGACATTGATGGAATCGTAAAGAACGAGGTGATGGTGACAAAAGGTCGGATGCACATACATGCATGGGGATATGCTAAGGCAGTTGAATACCTAACAATACTACATCTCAGATTGAGGCAAGTTGCTTCAACAGGAGACTTGATATGAAAGATGAAGAAGTAAAGAAATTATATGCGAGTGGTTGGAACGGAGAAGATGCTCCAACGGCTGGTACTATTGAATGGGAAGTATGGGCTGCTGGCGACAACGATCAAGAAGATGACGTCAACCAAGCTGACTTCCCGCTCGGACTTGAAAAGAGATTTGAATTGTTTATGGAGTGGGAATACCCAGATATGTGATGTTAGAAATTATTACTCATAGTATTGGCGATTACAAAGATGTAACTATCAAAACGAATACTACAGTTATCGAGTTAGGCTTGTTGAGTCTTGTTGAGTGTGAAGAACTAGCTCACACTCTACGCGAAACAGCTAATGAACTAAAGGAAGGATGATGCAAGAAGATGAAACAACAACAGAACAATGGGAAATCGGGAAGGATATGAAAATGTCTAAGAGACCAGAACCAGATCCACCAATACCAGAAGTTGAGGAGCCTACAATAGTAGAGAGAGATCTGTATAAAGCGAAATGTGGATACAATAAGGTCTGGGTTGTAGCGGACTCAATGGACGAGGCTGTGAAATTAGCTGAGGAGTACTTCAAGAAGGAAGACTTTAACTGCTATGCAGTAAAGTATGTGAAATTATCAAATAAAGATGTAATTCAATATGCTAAAGTATAACATACATGGAAATGGTTTTTTGCAGATAGATGTTATAGCAAAACGACGGCAAGGAGACCAACGTTTACATATTTGGCATGACAGCATTCCTCGACAAGTTGTTCCAAGTCTCTATCACGACCACCGCTTTGACTTTGATTCAACTATATTACGTGGTGAGCTCATCAACGTCAAACTTGATGTCTTGCCTGGTGGAGAGTATTTGATGTATCATCCTGAGACTCAGAGGATCCCTAACATTGATGGAAAGCTACTCCGATTAGGGGAAGCAGACTATAGTGTACAAATTAGAAGTCTGCAAGCGTATCTGAAGGGTGAAGATTACTTTATGCGAGCTGGTATTTTTCATCACACTGTAGCAATTGGTACGACAGTGACACTCATGACAATAATGGATAAGTATGAAAACCACATTCCACGTGTCTTATGTCATAAGGATCTTGAACCTGACAATTCATTCAGTCGTTTAGATGAGATGTCAGAGATGGAAGTTTGGGACCTCCTCAAAGGACTTGAACTGATGAGTTATGTATTATGAGATATGTATATCTAATAACACATGATTATGACTATGAAGGACAATCTGTCGTCAGTGTTGAAACCTCGGCGAAGAAAGCAATCTCAATTGCTGCAAATGATACAGGTGGTGATTGGACTACTGTCACACAATATCAAATTGGTGGTGGAGAGTATGAATCAAAGATGATTGCTCAATGGAAGAGAGACTTTGGCAAGAGAAAATACAAGAGACTAACTGTATGAGATATATCTACATCGTCATGTGTGATGTAGACTATAAGCCAGATAGTATTGTGGCTGTCAAATCGAATGTCAATGCTGCGATCGACTATGCAGAGAATAATGATTTGCACGGAGATGAAATACGAGTAATCAAATATGAGGTCAATTGGCAGAGACAGCCATATGACACAGGAGAAACCATCGCCAAATGGAGAAAAGTATTTGGCTGACATTATTGATCGAGATGACATCATGAACACAAATATAATGTTTGCAATAATTAACTTCGGAATTGCTCTGATGTTTTTCGGTATGAGTGATATTCAACTGATGTGGCTACCAAATGGAGCACTCGGAGTATACTTCGTAATACGGGAACTATCTAGTGGATGATGAGCGAATTGTTGTAGTTCGACAAGAGACAGGACAAAAGGGATATGTGCTTCGAGAGGGATCGACATATCATATCTCACGAGATAGGAAGACACAACCAGATGAATGTGCTATACTAGAGAGTCTATCGGTTGGCGACGAGATAATCGTAGATGATGATGGAAAATGGAAATGTAAAATTGAGAAAGTCTTTTGGCATGCTGTTGCAAAAGACGAATTAATTGTAATAGCAATAAAATATAGGAGAATATTATGTTTAAATTAGGAATAGCATACGTCGTATTAATTGTTACATGTCTTGCCGCTTGGGTGACTCATGTAATTGTAACAATTCAAGCCGCACAGTGGGTATTTCTACTTGCGGGAGCAATCTTTGCACCGATTGGAGTGATCCACGGCATAGGAGTTTGGTTCGGAGCTTGGTAAATGTCACGATACGCAACAACTGAAGAACTATTCGAATGTAGTGAGTGTGAGACACATAGTGCTAAGAGAGAACTAGTAGGTAAAAACTTGAGCTGTCCGAAATGTGGCCAAAGCTTTATGATAGTTACTCTTGGTGCAATCGACCCAGCGCATCAAGTGCACATTCATTTACAGTATCAGCAAGATATTGATTGTATTGTGAGAGTGAGAAATGATTAGTCCTGATCTACCAATCGGAGTCGACGCATCTACTATGTTATTTGTATTCACATTTATTGGTATATGGATCATTGGTTGGATCGTATGGGATAGAGTTAAGTTTGCGATCAAGAACATGAAGAAGAGTGTCGATGAGTAGAGCCAGGATGACATACGAACAAGCTGCCGCTAAACGAGAGCGTGATAGAATACTAACAGAGAATCAGAAAAGGATTTGCGATCAGCACGAGCCAAATATGAGCGATTATCATAAACGGTTTGCTTGGCTACCAGATGTGATCAATTATGGCGGCTGTGGCCCAGATTTTGGAAGAGTAATTTGGTTTCGAACATATTATGAGAAAGGTAATGACGCAATGACGCGCGCAACTTTTGAAGAACATAGAAGAAAACGCAAATGGTTGCTTGACTACGATGTAATATGGAGAGCTCGCGCGCGAGGAGAAGATGTATGAAATATGAAACATTAGCAGAATTAGTTGCTGCTTACAAAAGCGGCGAGCTTGATGAGGACACTCCAATGTATTTGGATAACGACGATACGTTTGTATGGAGCGATGAACCAACAGACGATGATCCCGAAGGTGGCCGAGTTTTTGACGGTGGAAACCCAGAATGGCTTCTTGTCGCAGCACTTGATTTACTAGGGATTCCTAGCGAGGGAGTATGATATGAACGAAGAACTAACAATGAAAGAATTTATTCAGATGAAAGAAGATCTGAGTGTGAGAATCACAGAGCTTGTGCGGGCAGACACAAATGAGTTTACACGTCGCACTGGAGTTCTTGTTAAGTCCGTGGTGATGACTCGATATAACGAAGAGTTATGCCCAGCTAATATTGATGTGGATTTAAAATTATGAAGAAACACTACGGTACAGATTGTAAATGTGAATGGAACGAGAAAAAAGAAGTCGTTTCGATGTGTGGAGCTCACATGGAGTATCTACGGAGATACAATGAATTGACAACACCTACAGTTGTGCCGATCGATAGGCCACGAAGGTGTGGTGTCCGTGGATGTGACAATGAAGCAACACATACATGGTCAGGTCATCCAACATGTGATGATTGTGCTACACCAGGGAGAAAGGGTGAGACATGAAGTTTGCGACATCGTGTGTAACAATGCTATGGGTAATACTTGTAACGGTCGGTTGTTCTCCTCCTCCAGCACACACTGTCAACGCAAGACCGCCGGCTGGTGCGACCCATCTTGTCTTTGTCGGTAACGGTTGGTATACTTTTGAGTGGCGTGACCAGTGTTTCCTATTCAAGTCAGGAGGAAAGGGCAGTTTAGGATTGGGACATATTACAAAGATTGATTGTGATGGGCTCAAGCTACAGGTGCCACCGCTTGACGCACGAGCACCATTCGACCGTGACTTCAACTTATACCAACTGATCAACTCGGAGGATGCTTGGAATAATGAAATTAAGATTCAATCGCAAAACGACAAAGGGGTTTCGGGTGATACCCAAGATTGACTACTACCAATACATGACAGTGATTGTTTGGGGTTATTGGCTCCTTACAGTACAAAAACGATAAATTAATATATCACATCTTTAAAGAGGAAATTGATATGAAAATTGAGATAGATGCAGAAACAGAGAGCAGGATTTGTGCTCAGAGCATTCTCGATGCACTTGGTTATATGTATGAAGATATCATGATGTTAGCTGAGCTTGAGAACACACAGGACTTCCAAAGTGAAGACCTAGAACACAACATCAGAGATCTTGAAGCGCTTAAAATTGCTTACAGATATTATTGTGTTTTTGACGAGTGGTATAAGATTGATGATTACACACTCGCTTACATCAATGAAGACGGTGAAGCAGTATTGAGCGATCTCGACGAAAGTCTTCTAACAGAACGCGAAGAGCTCGATGCAGCCATTTCGTTAATGGGCGGTGTTGAGTATAAAGTTGAAGTTAGTCTTGTAGATTCTGGTGATACTGAACAACTTGAACTTGAACTTGAGCTTGACGCTGATGAAGTTAGCGAAAAACTGCTAAAGGAAGCACTAGGAGAACCAAAGATTACGAAGATGGTTCCTGTAGTTTCTTCTGACTTGTCGATTGACGAAAGCAGTCTATGAAGATAAAACTTTCACGAAACTGGAAGAAGTGTTTTGCTTGGTGGCCAATGTACGTCACTAAGGGCTTTCGTAATGTTGGTTCAATCGTGTGGTTAGAGTTTGTGTATCGACAATGGACGGAAGATCCTGGCCAAATTGATACTATAACCGTAGCTGATTTTGATGACCGAGAAAAGATGATTGCTGAGAGGAAAGCCAATCCAAAACGATTCGGTGATGAATGGCATCACATTGGATGAGGTTAAAAACTCAAAGACACGTTCGTAGTTGCGGTCTTGCATGTGTTGCAATGATCGCTGATAAATCGTACGCAACTGTATTACAAGATTATGAAGATTTAGATGATGCACCAATTTATTGGGAGTGGTGGGACGAAAAGAAACTTTGGTCACTCGACTATGGAACAACAACGTTTGACCTGCATTTCATGCTTCGCCACTATGAAGTGCGATCTAACAAACGAAGGATTGCCTACAAAGGCAGAGACTGTCTTCCTGACCTAAGTATTCTTACAACTTGTCTTCGTAAAGAAATGTATAATGGTAGAATGGTAAACATGTGGCATTGGGTTGTTAGTGAGAAACAAGGAAGTAGGTTTCAAATTTATGACCCTTGGTTTGGAATGCAAACTCTACGTGATATTAAACCTATCGAGTCGTACATTAGGATTCACACATAATGAATCTTTCAGAGTACCAAGAACATCAAACAGACATTCTTTACAATCAAGGAAAGTATCACGAATCACACGATATGTTTATTGATCTTGATGATATGTGGAGAGGTTGTCTCACTTGTAAAACAAGTGATTCGACAACAAATGGACATGCACGTCTACAAGAAAAGTGTATGACACCTGCAGAGTGGGCCGCACATAAAGTTTTACATGATTCAAGTCGTAGTAAAAAAGCGATGATGGAAGCTGGTTTAACGTTGGGTCAAAGAAAATAATGGCAAGATATTATCTCGACAAAAGAATGACAATAACAGGACTTGTTCCTGGTAGTAACGTTGGTGTGTGGAAAAGCAATGATCCCAAACAAGGAACTTTCGACTCAACCCAGGCGGTATTTCTTGAACGATGTCAAGAAGATACTATATCCTTTCGTGTACCAGATGGACAGTTAGTTATTCGTGTGCGAAAGGTTAAATACTTCCCCGTTCAACAACGTTTCCACACAAATGAGGTGACTGATAGTTCTTTTCATGTCACACAGAGGAGAGATTAACATGCCAATATATCAGTGGAAATGTCAAAATTGTGGTGTTGTTGTTGAAGAACTCAGAAAAATAGGGGACTATGATCCTCCAGAGAGCTGCGGTGGATGTAATGAGAATTGTGAATGTGGTAAATCTTGTGACTTTAAAAAACAAGTTACGGCTGCCAATTTTACAATCGACCCAGCTGCCGGACGTTCTAAAACATACAAAGCTCCTGAGAAAGATGATGAAGACTGAAGACATACAATGGCACATATATTCTAATGCAGTGGCAGGAGCTACTCAAAATGTTACTGGATATCACGTACCATCAGGATTAACTGCTCAGGCATCACACAAGTCTCTGCACAAGGCCAAGACTGAAATACTTATTCAGTTAGCTGAGCTGATAGTGGAGTTCGAAAGAATAAAGGTTGCACCACCTCCACCCCTCATACTTGATCGCGATAGTGGTGATGGACGATGTAACTTTTGTGATGGACCGATGCCATGTAATTGTCCACCACCAGAGAATATTGAAGAGATTATTGAAAAAGGTTTAATTGCGAAAGCAAAATACACAGACTTATTAGACGAGAGAGATTAACATGGGTGATGTAATAGATTATATTGTAATGAAGAGGTATAGGAATGAGTGACTTAGTACAGAGATTGCGTCGTTGGGCACACTCCGGGGGCTGTGGTTGTACTCGCTGCACTGCCGCCAATGAGATAGAGAGGCTTACTGATGAACTAAATGCGCGCACAACTGAATGCGAGGTTCGACGTAATACATGCAAGCGTCGTGGCGCAGAGAAATTGCGAAAGCAAAATACACAGACTTATTAGACGAGAGAGATTAACATGGGTGATGTAATAGATTTTCCTGGGAAGGAACAAGTAGAGAAGGATCAGGGTGTGGTTGTACCAGTGGTAGAAGCCAAACCGATCCAAGAGCTCTTCAAGAAATTCGTTATTGGTGACAAAGAGTTTTATGCTGATTCAGTAACTCGTCCAGTATTGAAAATGGTTGAGTGGAACGTGCACTCTCTTCAGGGACCTACAATGGTCGGAGGACCTAGTTATTGGTCCCGTCTTCTTGTTCTTGGCCCTGAAGAACTAGGTAATGAAATTCAAGGTAATTTTCCTCTTGCCAGAATGGATCTAGAGTTTATTAATCCTGAATCAGAGATTGTTGAAGAGTGGTGGGAATTTTACGACGTTTATCTCTCAACAGAAACAACCAACAACTCGACAACGCGCCTCGGCGAGTTAGTTATACTATTCAAGAACGCTACAAAACGTAGCTAAGTAACTTGCTCAACAGAAATCAATAGTGGGGCTGGTCCTCCGCCAATTGATGGATGCATCTCAGCAGCCTTCATTGCCGAATCAGCTTTTGTCTCAGCTATATCTTTTGGGTAAGGACCTCCGCAGGGGGCTGATCCTCCTTGATGTGCTTGCATTACAATCGCTATGGCGGTCGTTTGATCATGGCGAAAGTGCTTAGAGATTAGATCAACCAAAGCTTCACCATCTGTGTAATCATCATTATGTAGGACACAATTATAGGATTTTGGTCGTTTAGGTTTGATCCTTATTTCAGGTTCAGCAACAATTACCTCAGGACCTTGGTCAATTACGTCATCAGCGTTCATGTGGTTATTTATTTGCCAACCTTGATCCGACCCACAATTTACTGTATAAATATGTTTATAACTAATAATAAAGGATAACCATGAGTGCAGGAAAGGCTGGTAAAGTATGGGGACAGACAATCGAACTCCTCAAGACTCCTCTAATCGAAGTTCATCATATCCTCATTGACAAAGAAATGGTTTGTAGCATGCACAAGCATGAGTTCAAATGGAATATGTTCTACGTTGTGAGTGGTGAGCTAGCAATTGAAGTTCAAAAGAATGACTATGATCTTCTGGACACTACGATTATTGGTCCAGGTGAATGGACATCCGTTAAGCCTAACGAATTCCATCGTTTCCGCTCTATCACAGACTGTGAAGCTCTTGAAATCTATTACCTCGAGCCACTTACAGCAGATATCGTTCGTCAAAACGTTGGTGGTGCTTTTGAGGAAGAAAAATAATGTTTGAGAATGACTTTGAGATTAGCGACGAGACGTTAAAGTTTTTACAGGACGGTGCGATTGCAGAACCAGAAGAAGATGTGTTCATTGAGGGCTCCGGAGCGATATCAAAAATATCGGATATTGCTATCTTTAACACAAGTGGAACTACTTTTACAATCACAACAACTTCAGCCTCCACCTCAGGAGACTGGTTTGTTGTTAATGGTACGGATGCTGATGATATTGAGCAAACTGAACTAGATGAGATGAGAGAGACAATAAACAACTTACGAGTAAAATTCTTTGACGAAAAGTATAATACATTACCACCATGGCCGTATAATTGTCATGCTCCAATCCCTCCAGAAGAATACGCACTCCAGCAATTGATGCAATGAATAGGCGCGACGCCCTCAAAATAGGAGCAGTTGTTCCTCTAACAATGATTCCATATGCTGAGGCTGCGGATCCTAAAAGTACTGAATATTTTGTACCTCTTCCTGAGTCTCAAGATGTTCTCTTACTGATGAATATAAAAACTTGGAGTCGTTTAGTGAATTTACTTGACGAATCAAAATACCTTGACGAAGAGATACCATTCATTGAAAAGGGTGAAAGGGTTAATGATACTTACGTTGTAACTTGGTTCGAGTGGAATAGCCTTCATGACAAACTTAAATGGGAAGAAATCCTAAATGAAGTCGTATAAGGATAGAGATAAATCCCTTCTTAAAACTATTCCAAGTCCCAAAGGTGCTTACGAGCATAAAATCGATGCACCAGAGCTAACATTCCTTGGAGCTAACAAACAACCAGACTTTGGCCGCGTAACTATTTGGTTTTATGCAAACAAGTCTGCTGTTGAGCTAAAAAGTCTTAAACAATACTTCTTTGATTGGCGTGACATTCACGTTAGTTATGAACGTATCATCAATTGTCTTTTCGACGATATGATGGAAGTCTATTCACCAGAGCGTCTACGTGTTGAAATTGAATTTAATGCTAGAGGTGGCATATCTAGTACAGTAGTTATCGATAGCGATTGGGGCGTTCGTGGTGGCTCCGATCAAGCCTGGCGAGATCACACTTAAAACCCTCCCTTTGAATAAATATCGTCATGAGCGACGATACCCAAGACCTGCTTGAATTTGGATCCATAGATGTTTTCTACATCGTATGGATGGCAAACAATCGTCCCTACTATCTATCGGATATGACCGCTGATTTCCAACAAATAAATTGGACAAGATCACGATTGAATGCGTTCTATTTCTATACAGAAAAGGAAGCAAGCAAACATGCCCAACTAATTAGTAAGCAACGACCAGGTGTCGGAGTAATTGTAGGCGAAATTGATATCCTTGATGAAATCGATTTGGATTTAATGCCATGAGAATCAACCTCCTTCTTCCTGCAGATAACATTTACATGATTCGTCGAAAGGACTTATTCGATCCCCATTTCTTCCTTTATGATTGGATTGATACTGATATAGCTATCGATGCAGCCTTGTGGACACCAAACAAATGGAACGCAAGAGAGTTCTACTCAGAAGAGTCCGTGGAAACTTTCTTTCATGAAAAGGTTTCCAACAGACCATGTGAAATTATAATGGTGAAATAATGTTTGTAACGTCAGGAGCAAAACAACATCCTATGAACCAATCAAATATAGAATGTGTCATACGAAGAATATCAAACAAAACTGTTTGGTATCTATTTTCGATGGACGTTGAGATGAATGAATGTGTATGGACAAGACAATTCCAAAAGGCTCACTTGTTTAAAAACGACGAAGAAGCATATAACTTTATGAGAATATTTCTAGGCACAGATCGTATGAAAGAATGTGATACATTTAGTGAATATGAGACTTGGTCAATATGAATCGTCCATGTCTCATAGGAATGTTCGGATATCCAGGATGGATACCTACATTAGTAAAACAATATGTTGTTATTGTAACTTTTAATAATGGGGATTGGTATCTACTGGATGTGAATACAGGCGATGAAATGACAGTACGTGAGTGGACTTCTGACGCAGACAACGCATTAAAGTTTGATAAAAAGACGGACGCAGAAACCATAGCATTAATGGTATGCGATGGTGCAGATTACAAAATTGGCGGTATTACAAAGATAAAATAATGAATAGGTTCCAAATAATAACAAAAGCAAAGCTGAGACGTAAGAAACAGGCCGAGCAAGATGAGAAAAACTCTAAGAAACAACGAGTTCCTTGGAGATGGGATGCTCAGTCAACTTCTATGAAAGCGATTACTGCAACACCAATATCAGAAATGACATTCAAACAGTTTCTGGATGAAGCTAGGTATTACAAACAAAAAGAAGACTGGCAAGACGATGTTGATGAGTACGGTGCCGGTGTAGGTGTATGTCCAAGATGCAAGGGCAAAGCTAAATATACACACGAGGGCGGTGATCTATCTACTGCCAGATCGTTTTGGGAATGTCAAGATTGTGGACATGTAAGTCCAGAACACAAATACTAAAGGAATAAGAACATGAGAGCATTTGATAAAGCATGGGAAGAAACAGGTAGAGCCGAAGGCGGCTTCGTAGATGATCCAAGCGATAGTGGTGGAGCAACAAACTGGGGGATAACTGAAAGAGTTGCTCGTAAGTTTGGCTACACTGGTGACATGCGAGATTTACCTAAGTCTACTGCAACACAAATCGCAAAGAAAAAGTATTGGGACGTAATGCTGCTCGACGATATAGCAGCACTATCGGAAGGTACAGCGTTGGAGTTATTTGATACAGGATTTAATGCCGGCACAAGTCGTGCTGGTAGGTTCCTTCAAAGAGCTCTCAATGTCCTTAATCGCAAAGGACAAGACTATAATGATTTAGTTGTTGATGGAGCTGTCGGCGGAAAGAGTGTTGATGCTCTAAGAGCATTTCTCAACAAACGTGGCAGCAACGGAGAGAAAGTAATCCTTCGAGCACTAAATGCTCTTCAAGGTGCATTTTACGTAGAGCTTGCCGAGCGCAGAGAAAAAGACGAGACGTTTGTGTTTGGTTGGTTCCTTCATAGAGTACAAATGTGAAGCTAAAAGATATACTTGAACATAGTATCGTTTCACCTGACAGGTTGAAAGGTAAAGTACTTAAAACTCTTCCTAGGATGGATAAGGTTGATCCACCGTTTACAAAGGGAGCGTTTAAAGCTCTAATGGATGTTACAGGTGGAAAACAAATAGAGAATCCTGCAGGAGGCAAGGTGCTCAAGAAGGCAAACACCATGAAGAAAGGTGAATTGGGTAAAAAGAAACGCAAAAAGAAATAGACTTTTAAATTAAGCCTATAAATACACCGGTTAACCAATTTACGGAGTTATAACATGAAACTTGAAAGACTACTTGAACTAGCTGGCATCAAACCTAAAGAAGGCAAGGGCAAAGACGCTGGTACAAAAGGCTACAAAGAGCCTAAAGCTGATCATGCTCAGAAAACTGGTGGTGATGCTGTGAAAGAGCCCAAAGAAGGCAAAGGCAAAAACGCTGGCACAAAAGGCTATAAAGAGCCTAAAGCTGATCATAAAGTAAAATCTGGTGGTAAAGAAGAAAAAGCACCAGAAGGCGAATCTAAAGTACCTAGCACTGGCATCTATAAAGATCACAATGTGACGGAATCCTATACAGGCGACAAAGAACGTATGCTGCACTTTGCTGGTATTTCCAAAGAACAAGAGTAAAGATGAATATCACTGAGATCGTTGAACGAGTAATGGTCTCCGAGAACGTTGCTCATGATGAGTTCCGTCTTGAAGTAGAAGATGGGTGGGTTCATCTTCTAGATGGTGAAGGATCTGTTCGTGTCTCAATGCCAAAGGATGTTTGGGATGGACTCGTACGGAAATATGTCAAAAAATAAACCCACATTCAAAGAATTTCTAATCGAAGCACGATACTATCAAGATCGAGACTTATTCGATTGTCCTGATTGTGACGCCAAAGGTTATCAATACTTCACGACTCAATTTGGTGAAGACGATTATAATACCGAAAGAGAAACGTGTGAGACTTGTGATGGTGAAGGCCAACTCACCAAGCCTGAATATCTGCGTATTACTCAGCGAAATAAAGATGAAGATGCCGACAACGGTTACATCTCCCTTACACCTCGATAACCACTAATCCTGCTATAACTAACGGTTGACTGTCCCGTCAAACTAAGGTAATATGACCCTATGTACATGCGAATTATGTCAGATTTGCACCTGGAGTTCGGTCCCATGGACTTTCCAGCAGAGCAACCCACTGATGCCGACACCGTTCTGGTGCTAGCAGGTGACGTTGCGAAAGCAGTAACCAAAACTGAATACGTTGATTTCATAAAGCAAGCTGCTCGTCAGTTTAATCATGTAATTTGGATCATGGGTAACCATGAGCATTACGGTGGATCACTTTTACGGAGCATTTCAAAAATCAGACGAAACCTTTGCATCACCGATGAGGTGCACATGCACGGAAATATCTCTGTCGTTGAAAATGAGGTCGTGTCTTTTGATGACGTGGACTTTATTTGTGGAACGCTGTGGACTGATTTTGCAAACGGTAATCCACTTGCAATGATGAAAGCTCAGATGGACATGAATGACTACAACAGGATTCGTACCGGAAATGGTACAGGACGAGGAGCATACCATCGTTCTCTGCTTCCTATTGATACTGTTGAGTGTCACAAGAAAACTTTGGCGTTTATTGTTGATTCGATTACCGAGTCGAAGAACGCTGGTAAGAAGGTAGTTGTTGTTACACATCACGCTCCTTCTCATCAGTCAGTTCATTCGCGGTACCGTGCCGATGAGATGAACATGGCTTATGCTTCTCCACTTGATGGATTGATCGAGACGTTGGAGCCAGACTATTGGATTCATGGACATATGCATGACACAAGCGACTATAACATCGGTCACACGAATGTTGTTGCTAATCCTCGTGGATATTTCCCAAATGAGATTAATCCTGAGTTTGATCCACTGTGGACTATTGATTTGTCATAAATAGCTTCACCATGAAGCTAACCACACTACATGAAGCAAAACTAGCTCAAACCGGTGCTCCTCATTTTCAACGAGCATTCACTGAGATAAAGAAAATTAAGCCAGATCTTACATTAGATGATATGGCCCGTTTTTGCGCAAACATAGAGTCTTATTATTATGATGATGCAAGAGACGTTGAGCATCTATTATATAATGGAGTTGAAGGAACTAAAGATAATCCACATGCTATGGACGAACTGATCAACAGTGAAATTGATCCAGATGATGAGCAATCGTGGAAAAATCTCGTCGATAACGCAAAAAGTTTTTTCAAAATCAAATGAAGCTAACCACACTACATGAGGCCAGACTTACTGGGCAAACAAGGCATTCTCCTCTTGAAAAAGTAATGAAGATGGCTAAACAGTTTAAACCTGACATAACAGTCAATGAACTCGCGTGGTTTGCGGCATCTGAAGAAGCTTCCTACACTCGTGATTATAACACAAGAGATATGGCTCACTTATTTTATGACGGTTATGAAGCACTCAAAGATAATCCCGAACACGTGAATAGGTTTTTCGAGATATGGTTTGAGGGAGCTGAAGACATGTATGATGAAGGTGGACCGCATGAACAGCTCGAAAAAGAGCTCAGGAAATTCTTCGGCAGCAAATAGCAAACCATATAAATACCTCAAACCAAGAGGTATTGTATGCTCCAGTTAACAACCAACCATAAAGTAGGTGATGATGTATATGTTGTCACCGACTGTGTCCGTCGTGGCATTGTTCAACAATTAAATTTTGCACAGAATAATGTCAAAACAGATAGGTTTGATCTCAGCTACGACATTTTATATGATGGATTTTCTTTCAATACCAATGTTGTCTCAGCTGTTGATTTTGGAATAGGGGTACTTGGTTCTCCTGCTGGAAGTTCAGGCTCACCATTGGGATCACCAAGACCTGGAGGAGTAGGTTCACCCGATGGCTTTAATCTTATCGTTGATGAAGAAATAAATGGTGGAGGCATATTCAGAGATAAGGATGCAGCTGTAACAGCATTCGGAGACACATTAGCATGAAGCAATTAATAGAATTATATGAAATGGCTCACTGCCCAAACTGTGGTGAGGATTTAGATAAGAAACAAGAACAACAACCTAGAGGCAATCGAGTCAGTTCAGGTCATCCTGACGATCGTACTCATACTCGTCGTCGACCACCAACACCAGGCTTTAATAAACTTGGTAGTGGAGCTCGTGAAGCGGCACAAAGTAGAGCAAGTGCATTTCCATCTAACGAAGAGGAAGAACATGGTGGGTTGGACAATTATGATCTAGCGATTGATATGATTAATCAAGCCGTCGAACAGCATAACCTTAGGGATGAATTTGAGAAGATCGCAGACGTAGATAGTCTTGTTGATCATCTAAAAGCTACACGTCATGATTTTACGAATGAAGTAGAACAAAACATTCGTGATATTATTGCTGACGAGATGGGACACGGGGAACAAGAACAACAAGATAATAGTTGGCAAGATGCGGAAGAAGAAAAGCAAAAATATTATGATGAGGAAGAAGAGTTTCGTGGTGGCGGAAAATATAAACGAGGACATCAAGGACCAGAATTTCGTGGTGGAGGAAAGCATCGCAAAGGCTCTAATTATTTTTCTAGTAAAGAAAACACAAAGTTCACAGGTGCATTAAAAAAGGCTGCGCGAATGATTGTTCCTAAAAGCGAGGAAGAAGAGGAAAGAAAGGATACACAAAGTATACTTGATGACAACGAAAAACGCAGACAAGCTCGCAAGTATGCTATACATGGTCCATCAAGACGACGTGCACGTCATTCACTAAGGAATCGTCGTCAACAGACAGCATCACACAGTCCCTTTACTGTCGGATTTGAACAAGAAGAAGAAAAAGATGATTGGAATGAGGAAGTTAGAAAGTTCAGACAGCGTCGTAAAACATACGAGCCAAAATATGCTCGTCGTTCCTCTCCTCGTAGTCGCCGACGTAACACATCAGATTCTGGTGTGTTTAATGTACGGTTTGAGAGCTTCAAACAATTCAATGAGATGTATCGGGATAGTCAACATGGCTTAACCATTGACTTGTCAGGTCCAGAAGGCAACGCCTTTGCAGTACTAGGTGTTGCCAAAAATCTAGCTAAACAATTAGATAAAGATTGGAAACAAATTCAAGATGATATGACACATAGTGATTATGATCATCTACTAGATGTTTTCGAGCGTGAATTTGGAAGTGTTGTTTCTTTGCTTAATCGTCCTGGTGAGGACATGGCAAGAATAAAAAATCAAGGTCAGAGTGATATTCGTGAGCCAGGCGGAGATGGTAATAGCATAGCTGCTCCCCACGATTCACGTCGAGCCAGGGGTGGTAGTCACGCCTAGGTGGGGTAATCAATCACCGTAGACAGTATTCAACTGTCGATTAACTTTCACAAACGTTGTGCACTTCGACAAATCTTTTAGTCGACGAGCACCTGTGTATGTACATGCTGAACGAAGCCCGCCGAGGATTTCTTGAATAGTATTTGTTACTGGTCCTTTGTAAGGAACTAAAACTTCTTTTCCTTCAGATGCTCTATAATTAGCAACACCACCGCTATGTTTTTCCATTGCTGTTCGAGAAGACATTCCATAATAAGACATTTGTGGAAAGTCACCGTTTTCTGAAATTATCTCACCATCACATTCCTTATGACCAGCAAACATCCCGCCCAGCATAACAAAGTCAGCACCAGCAGCGAAAGCCTTCGCTACATCTCCAGGAACTTTACAACCACCATCAGCACAAACAAGACCACCCAACCCATGAGCGGCATCAGCACACTCGATAATTGCACTTAATTGTGGATAACCAACCCCTGTCATCTTTCGAGTTGTGCAAACACTTCCAGGCCCAATACCTACTTTAACGATATCAGCACCAGAAAGGATTAATTGAGCTGTCATTTCAGCGGTGACAACATTACCAGCCATGATCGTAGTATCAGGTAACTCCTCACGAACTTCAGAAATTACTCCTGCGAACCGCTCAGAATATCCATTTGCTACATCAATACACAAGTATGATGGTTCTGCTTGATACAGTTCAATGAACGCACGAAGCTTGTCTCTGTCATGATCAAGAATGCCCATCGAATAAAACATTACGTCTTCCTTCATTGTGTTTGCGTCTGTGAAAAAGGCTGAAAGTTCAGGAACAAAGTAGTGTTTATGAAGACAAGCACAGAGTTTTTCACTCGTGAGAGAACGTGCCATGTCAAAAGTACCAGTTGTATCCATGTTTGCACACATGATAGGGATGCCTTGATACTCTTCTTTAGAGTGTAACATTTTGTATTCACGCACAAGATCAACATCTTTGCGACTACCTAGCTCAGAACGCTTAGGTCGAATCAAAACATCATCAAAATCTAATTTAGGGTCATTATCTATTAACATAAAGGATCTCCAAAGCAATCATACCTAAACGGCTGTTTATTTACAACCTGTCTTGACTTTTTACTAAATACAAGTGATGATAATATCAAGCGTGAGATAGACTCGCGTATAACTTAATTTGGAGGATTTCCAAATGATACATGAAACACTAACCGTGTCGCAAGACAATATAATTAAAGACGTTGAACAGATTTTTCGTCATTGGACGGATGGATCTAAGCATCTAATCTCCCACTACCTATCTCCAATCGAATTTAGGAAAAAGGCTGCATTCACAGGAACCGATCATGAATTGATGGATTGGGTTGAAAGCTTCCCCTATAAGGTTGGCGCAATCTACGTTGTATCGGATCATGACATTGTGTATGATATGCAGGCAAAGAGGCCAGAGTTATGTTTTTATCCTCTCAACGTAAGAGATGCTAGTACTGACATTCAAGAATAAGACGCTAATGGGATTAGATCGACTGGTCAGAGATGCCAGTCGTCTTGAATTTGGAGTTATCAACGAAATTGAAATAACCACGTCTGACTTGTTTCAGTTGATAACTGAAATTGATGCACCAGAATTTGCAGAATTACGGAAGGATTATCGCAGCCAATTTAAGGTGGAAAGTGACGATAACTCCGCGAATTTATTCGATTTCTTTGCTTTAAAGAAGGATTTCGTTGACAATTGGTTCAATAGGGTATACAATGTTACTTACAAAGGAGTTTCATTGAGACTATTGAAGGAGAATAGAGCTACTTTGAACGAAAGGCGACGAGCAAGACAAAAACCTGATTGATAGACAATCAGACCACATTTTAACAGTTAGGGGATTCCTGACATGACTAAAAAATTCGATTATCTAATCTTCATAGGAAGATTTCAGCCAGCGCACAATGCTCACTGTGAAATCATAGAACTCGCTCTCGGTTTGGCCGAACGAGTTATCATAATGATAGGAACGTCCTATCAACCACGAACTTCAAAAAATCCTTTCACTGCAGAAGAACGAGAAAAATTAATCCGCAGTGCATTTCCTGATCTCGAAGACGAATTAATATTCTGCTACGTATCAGATAAACTATATAATGATCAGCAGTGGGCAATTGATATTCAAAGCCACCTGCAAGATGTTATCGTCGATGACGAAGAGCCAACTGTTGGTATAATCGGCCACAAAAAGGATAACTCGACATTCTATCTCGACATGTTTCCTCAGTGGAATCTTGTTGAATTTCCAAACGTTGAAGACATGCACGCCACATCGATTCGTGACTACTATTTCAACGATAAATGGAATAGCGACGATCCTCTTACAGTAGACGTGTTTACAGAAATGTGTAAGGAATACCTCAACGAAGGTATTTTCAACTTCATGATCGATTGGCGCAATACCGACACATATGAATATTTGAGCGGTGAGTACTCATTTTACGAGCAATACAAGTCTGCTTGGGAAAAAGCTCCGTATGAACCAACATTCGTCACTGTTGATGGTGTTGTTGTTCAATCTGGACATATTCTTCTAGTTCGAAGACGATCGTACCCAGGAAAAGGATTGTGGGCGCTTCCTGGTGGATTTCTTAATACAGACGAGGGCGTAACGGAAGGTGTAATTCGAGAGCTTCGTGAGGAAACAAAACTGAAAGTACCTGTTCCGGTATTGAAGGGATCAATCAAAGCTTCTAAGGTGTTCGATCATCCAAATCGTTCACTTCGCGGACGAACAATAACCCACGCACATTTAATTGAATTAAATCCCGGTCCACTCCCACCTGTTAAGGGTGGTGATGACGCTGAGAAGGCTCAATGGTTCCCTCTTGAGGAAGTACTTACAATGGAAGGACAACTTTTTGAAGACCATTACAGCATCATCACCTATTTCATAGGGAGAGTATAATGAGGAATAATACAAGTCTTGCAACGTTAATTCATAAACGTATGTGCCGTTGGAATCACATGGACGAATGTGGTTGGGATTATGAGTCATGGGACAAACCTGGATATGCTCGTAACAGATATCTCGAAAAAGCTGACAAAGTTCTAACAGAAGTTCCCTACGAAACCGCTGTGAAGGTTCTGGAGCTGATAGCATGAAAGTTGGATTTGACATTCATGGAGTACTTGATACTTTTGGTCCATTTCAAGACCTTGCTCGCAAGATGATTGAAGACGATTCTTTCGATGTCTACATAATTAGTGGACTTGCTAGAGCTGAGGCTGATGAGCAAATTGGTCACGTGATTGATTTAGACCGTATCAAATACTTTTCAATTGCCGATTACCTTGAAAGTCGTCCTGATATTGATGTAAAATGGATTAATGGACTTCCTTGGGCTGATGAGACTGCTTGGAATAATGCAAAAGCAGACTTTTGTCGAGACGAAGGGATTGATATTCTTTTTGACGATAGTCAAGTTTATGCTGAGACATTTAATAATATTGCTACAATATATTGTCAGATTCACAATCCAGATAGGAAACGGTTCAAGACAAGATAACCTTACTAAATAGAGGCATAACATACACATAGGGACAACAATGTTATCATATTTTCGCTTGGCATTATGGACAATTTTTTGGCTTTTAGTTTGGCCACCGTTGCAACTTTTTCGGAAAAAGGGACAACACAATTGTGTAACGTGGGCGATAAACGAATGGGATACAAAGGAAGGATATCTTGTTATTCGATGGTGTAGATCAAGTAGATATAAATGGCTACGGTGGCCACATTTACTATTTCTGGACCAAGAACAACAAGAACACTTACGACACTTTTTGCCAGATGACACATCGAAGGTGGATAAACAAGTTATTCCAGATATGTGGTTTGATGGAACAGAGAAAATAGGAGATTCGCCTGAAAATGCGGATGAAAATTAAGACCCTTGACGGGATAGATTAATATCATATATACTTAATTGTAAGAGATAGACTTTTACAAAAATGAATTTGGAGGATTTCCAAGTGACACCGATAATCAAACTTGAATTGACAGAAAAAGATGTACGTGAAGCGATTGCTGATTACGTAAATCGTATTCACCCTCATTGGGTTAATGATCAAAAAGTCGATCCCCTTGATGTCAAGTTGGAAATCGGAACAGAATATTATGACCGGCAGCCAGGACACACCGGCACACCAGTTTTTAAAAAGGCAGTGGTAACTGTCAAAACAAAGCAAGCGATAGACGCAAGCTAATATCTGATAAAGGAGTTTTATCATGAACTACGACAACGTAATACTAAACACAGACAGCTATAAGATTTCTCACTTTAAGCAGTATCCACCTGGCACGACAAACGTGTTCTCGTATGCTGAATCACGAGGAGGAGTTTTTCCTGAAACGGTATTCTTCGGCTTACAGGCTTTTATAAAGTCTCAGCTGTTGGTGCAAATCACTTATAAAGACATTGATGAGGCTGAAGCAATTTGTGCCTTACATGGCTTTGCAGACTTCAACCGCCCAATGTGGGAGCACATCGTAGAGAATCACGATGGTCGTCTTCCAGTTCGCATCCGAGCAGTTCGCGAAGGAACGGTTGTACCAACAAAGAATGTTCTGATTACAATTGAGAATACAGATTCCAAGTGCGCTCCGTTAACTTCATATCTTGAGACAGCATTGCTTCGAGGTATTTGGTATCCAACGACAGTTGCAACTTTAAGCTACAACGTCAAAAAGATCATCACAAGATACATGGAAAAAACTGCTGACAGCTTGGAAGGTTTACCTTTCAAATTCCATGACTTTGGTGCTCGCGGTGTTAGCTCAAAAGAGAGTGCTGGCCTTGGTGGTCTTGCTCACCTGGTTAGTTTCATGGGAACAGACAATCTTGAATCTCTCCTTTATGCAGGTCGATATTACAATGTTGATCTGACGAAAGAGGTTCCTGGCTTCTCAATTCCAGCAGCGGAACACAGCACGATCACTTCATGGGGACGTGAGAATGAGACAGAAGCTTATCGTAACATGCTGAAGGCATATGGAAAAGAAGGAGCCCTTCTAGCGGTTGTGTCTGATTCATACGATATTTACAACGCTTGCTCCAATATTTGGGGTGAGGAACTTCGTCAGGAAGTGATTGATTCTGGTGCAATTGTCGTAGTTCGTCCTGATTCAGGACATCCGCCAACTGTTGTGCTGAAATGCCTAGAGTTACTTGGCGAGAAATTCGGTGTGACAGTCAATGAAAAGGGCTATAAGATGCTGAACTATGTACGAGTGATCCAAGGTGATGGCATCGATTTGGACATGATAGAAGAGATTCTAGAAGGAGTTACAGCCGCTGGATTTAGCGCTGATAATTTAGCATTTGGGTGTGGCGGTGGCTTGCTACAGAAAGTCGATAGGGACACACAGGAGTTTGCTTTGAAGTGCGCCTCGATGGCGATTGGTGGAGTAAACAGAGACGTGTATAAACAGCCTGTTACCGATCCAGGTAAGGATTCCAAGAAAGGTCGAATCACACTATATCGTAACAAAGAAACTGGTAAGATTTTCACTGGCGTTGAAGCACATGGTGCTGATCTTGATAACGACATTCTTCTTGAGACTTATTTCGAAAACGGAGAGCTTCTTATCGATGATACGTTCGAAGAGGTTCGAGCTAGGGCGATAGTATAATGTTTTGTCCTAAGTGTGATTTCAAGTTGATGGATGATATGGGTTATGGAGATGCAAAGTGTCCCACTTGTGGATATATTCACGATGGGGATGACTTTGCAGACCTAGCTAAAGAGGTTCGCGAGCAGTATAAACACCAAACCACTGATGAGTTTTTGTTAACTTAAACCCTTGTACTCAATATTCTAGATCTGTATAATCTTTAAGAATGAATATAAGACAAGACTGTGCTTACGCAGGTATAGGTTCACGTAAAACTCCTCAAAACATTCTCTTCCAAATGACTGAAGTAGCTGAGCAGCTCGAGCGTTGTGGGTGGACGCTTCGCTCCGGTGGAGCAAAAGGAGCGGACACTGCTTTTGAAAACGGTGCAGAGAGAAAAGAAATATTTCTAGCCACTGGGGAGATTCCCAACGAAGCATTTGATCTCGCTTCCGAACACCATCCAACTTGGGGAGGCTTACCACCTTATGTAAAGAAACTTCATGCTCGAAACTGTCAACAAATCTTAGGAAGAAACCTTGATTGTTGTGTTAAGTTTGTTGTATGTTGGACTCCAGACGGTGCTGAAAAGCAAACCACTAAAGAGACTGGTGGTACGGGTCAAGCAATAAGAGTTGCTAACGCCTACAATATTCCTGTTTTCAATCTAGCAAATGAAGGAAGGTTGGAACAGATAAAGGAAGTCGACGAATGTGCTCTCATGCAATATTCTGACTACTTAGATTAATGATTAGACACCCACTTTATACTCGAGGTAACATTTACCTGTCAGGTGGAATGCAATATGCTAATGACCTGGGAGCTGCTTGGCGTGAAACATGTGCTGAGAAATTAAAGGACATGGGTTATTTTCCTCTTGATATTTGTGAGCTCGACAGAGCTTATGCCAAAAAGAATGGTGAGTTACTTTATGAGTCAACTGACATATCAAGGGCGGTATCTGTATCAACAGAACTACAAGCAAAATCAAACATTCGTAAGCACTTTGTTAAAGCAGATCTCGACCTAATTAATTACGACAGTGATGGCCTTATTGTATATTACGATGAGGCAGCAAGACGAGGAGCTGGTACTATTTCAGAATGTCAACATGCATTCAATCGTGACATTCCAATCTTCCTTGTTTCAGGATTCGCAGATTTGACACAAGAAGTTCCAGGCTGGCTCCAATCACTAGCAACTAGATCGTTTGTAAACTTTGATGACTTGTATCATTATTTGTCAGAACTACCAGAAAGAATTCTGATAAAAGATCGTTATGGAAATCGCCATGCCGATCATCAATACCTTTGTTCGTTATGTGGCACAGCATTCGTTAAGAATTCGCACCAATTTGTTTCAACGGTATCACCATTATATTGTAGCCCATGTGTTGACTTAACAGCGACGACGTGGGAACAGCTTGAAGATCGATATACGTTTTTTATTAACAGAATTCAAGATCAAGCTATTAACGAACTGACTAAGCAGCGGATGCTTAGTCAGAAGTAGGAGAAACTTTATGCCGTATATTACACAAGATAAAAGGGAGGTGCTAGATCCAGCAATTGAGGAACTTATCACAGCGCTTAGAGGATTACAGAGTGATGATCCAGAAGACAACACTGAAGCCAATCTCAATTACGTTCTATCCAGACTTTTAGATCGTATGTACATATCGAGTTATCGAGAAATCAATAATGCAATCGGAATGTTATTTACAACTGCTCTGGAATATTATCGAAGAGTCGCTGCTCCATATGAGGACCAAAAGCGCCACGATGAGGGTGATGTATATAACATTGACACTACCATCGAAGCTGTCGAAAGATATGTATCGGATCATGCTGACGACTAACGATAAATTTAAATGTGACGAATGCGGTGAGTTCGTTCCTTATCAAGATATTTTGGAAGGTCGGGCGTGCCATGTGATGGTAACACCTGATTCTCATTGGACAGACGAAACATACAAAACACTTTGTGGAGAACATTATGTCATGTGATTGTAATATTTGTAGACGCCACGTCGACTTTAAATATCATATAAAAGAACTAGAAACAGCTGGCCTAGAATCTAGCATTGAATTCTTTGAAAAAATATATGAAGATCTAAACTATGCTGAGATGGACAATAATGTCAATCAATCCATTCTTGATGGAACTTGGCCATCTGCTCGTCGATTTGCTGAACAAATTATAGATAGGTTAGATCGAAATGGATAAAACTTTATTAGGTGATCGTATGAAAGGATATGAGGCTGTTCCTCAAAATATCCTTATGAAGCGAACTCCTGTCATCATTCGTGTTGACGGTAAGGCTTTCCATACGTTTACGAAACGTTATTGTAAAGATGGGGAACCATATAGCAATATAATGTTATCATCAATGCAAATGGCCGCACTCCATATGACTCATTTTATGCAAGGTGCCGTACTGGCGTATGGTCAATCAGATGAGATTTCATTTCTTTTAAAGGATTGGAATACACTTGACACACAACAATGGTTTGGTGGAAAAATTCAAAAAACAGTCTCCGTGTCAGCAGCAATGGCATCAACAGCATTCTATGCTGGAATAGAACTGTATCATCGTGATGAGCCTATACCTTTACAACACCGTCCATTATTTGATTCACGAGTGTACAACATTCCTATGGAAGAAGTTGCTAACTATTTTGTGTGGAGACAAAAGGACGCTATTCGTAATAGTGTTAACATGTATGCTCAATACCACTTTAGCCACAAATCTTTACATGGAAAGAATATACAAGAAGTTAAGGATATGTTAACTGAATTCGAAATGCCGTGGGAAAACCTACCGCTAATTAATCAACGTGGATTCTGTGTAGAGAAGACAACAAGTATTTCTTCTCGTATGGGAAATGTCGATGAAGAGATTCCTATATTCACAGAAGATCGAGAGTATATTGAGAAATGGTTAGGAGATTATGATGGGGAGATGTAATGAAATTTAAAAGGGATTGGCTGCAAGATTTAGTGTGGGATGATGTTGATGATGCTGAGATTATGGAGAACGAGATTGTTGATACGTCTCGTTGGTCTATTCATCATGCTGTTGTATTTAAGCTCAAGTGTAATGAAAAGTTTTACCAAACACATTATTCAGTAGGCGCCACAGAAAATCAGGACGAAAATCCATATGAGTATGATCCTGACGAAATTGAGTGCAAAGAAGTTTTTCCAGTAGAAAAAACGGTAATTGTCTATGAATAGACAACAAATTTTCGAAGACATTAAAAAGACCCCATCTAATCATAAACACCACGATGCGAATGGTTTGATAGCCTGCGCTACAATTAATGGAGCTGTTGACATTTCAATTATGCAAGCGCACGAAGGTTTGTATGGTTATAACGGTGGTGCAGCGTGTGATGTTTCAACTGGTCCATGTTCTTGTGGTGCGTGGCATTAAACGTAACTTATTCAATTTTGAACCTAAATATGATAGAATATATTAAAAAGAATGTGATCACAGTTGAAATGGGCATAGTTGCTCATGGAGTTAACTGTCAACATCGGATGGGTTCTGGGGTTGCAAAAGATATAAGAGCTCGCTGGCCAATCGTATATGATGAATATATGAAGATGCCAAAGGGCGCAGCAATGTTGGGAACTGCTCATCTCGTTCGCATTAATGAAGGACAAGATGACTTGTTTGTAGCAAATTGCTACACTCAACAGTTTTATGGATATGGGGGTGGAGCATACGCCAACACTAAATCAATTGCTGATAGTTTAGATCAAGTTGCTAAACATAGCGCAATTCTTAGTGATCTACCGATCTTTATGCCAAGAATTGGGTGTGGATTGGGTGGATTAGATTGGGAAAGAGATGTGGAACCAATAATAAACGAAATCGCAAATCGTCGTCATCAAGAGTTCTTTGTGTGTGATTTGTAAAGGAAGCAAAATGAAATTTAAAGTGGGTAATGTTGTTCGGCAGGCTTTTGGTGGAGCAAACATGACTGTTGTTGAAGTTGGGTTTCGAATTCATACTGCGTGGTTCGACTCATTGGGTAATTTCTACAGAGATAAATTCATACCTGCAGAGTTAGTTTTACTACAGGAATAAAGGAAATAAAATGCTAAATGAAAATAAACAAGAATTAAAATATGTGATTAAGGTTAAAGGAAAGATTCTATCGGTACCATTGTTAAGAACACTGGCCGAAGACGCTATGCAAAACCTACCAGAATCTGATAGAGCGATTGCTGAACTTGTCCCCGTAACTAAGGACGGCAAGGAACTTTTGCTCGAAAATTAAGTTCAATCTGTAAATACGTTGACTTCAACCTAAGTTACCACTTTACAGAAAAGGACATTATGTACGATAGTATTGATGAAGCTCTCGAAGAACTGAGTAGAATTTTAGAGTATGTTGAGACAGTTGATTATGATGACGCGTATCACCTCGCTCTTGAGTTTGGACACCAGTTTAAGGATGAGCTACAAACAAATAGTAACGAATTTTAAGGTGGGCTAATGTACTCGCTAAAAGACCATATCCAAGAGAAGCCTCTAACAGAGGCGCGGACTACAAACGTTCACTTGGATCACATTGAGGACACCATTCTTGATGACGGGCTTTCGGGTGCTCATATTGCTCTTAACTTCATTGAGAGTATTGCCAAATCAATGGCAGGTCACGGAAATAGAATCATTAACGTAACAACCAAATGGGATGGTTCACCAGCAATCGTTGCTGGTATCAATCCTGAGAATGGTCGTTTCTTTGTTGGTACGAAGGCTGTCTTCGGTAAACGCAACCCAAAAATTATCTACACAAAGGATGATATCAAAAAGTATTACAAAGATAGTCCTGGTCTACAAAAACAACTCGAACAAGCACTCCAACATTTACCAAAACTTAATATTGACGGTATCATTCAAGGCGATATGATGTTTGGTGAAAATGAAGTGCGAGAAGAAACAATTGAAGGTGAGAAGTATACTGTTTTTAAACCAAACACAATCATGTATGCCGTTCCATTTGATTCTGACTTAGCTGACCAAATTCGTCGAGCAAAAATTGGTATTGTATTTCATACAACTTATTCAGGTGACTCATTAAAAAGTATGACTCCTTCTTATGTAATGAATATTAATAACTTAAACAAAACAAAAAGTGTGTGGTTTGATGATGCTACATACAAGGATGAGTCAGGAACCGTAACGTTTACAGAAGATGAATTTGAAGTACTCACGAGGCACTTAAACGCAGCAGAAGAATCGCTTAAAGACTTGAATCCAATTCGCTTCGAGCAATTCCTCACGTCTAAAGCCTTGATTGGTATGATAAAAATGTACACTAATGCTGAAATTCGCAGCGGAAAACAAATTCATAAAGGATTTCTAGCTGGACTATCAAAATTTATAGAAGCTCGAATCGATGATGAACAAATTCGAGATGAGACGAAAGAAAAGAAAAAGGCCCATTACTCAGCACTCTTAAAAAGACTGGAACCAACTCTTGGTGATGTATTTCAATATCAATATCATGTTAACGAAGCGAAGCTAGCCCTAATTAGTAAACTAGGAAAGTATAATTCCATCGGTACGTGGGTTCCAAACGGTGAAGGTGGCTACAAAGTAACAAAGCAAGAAGGGTTTGTTGCAATAGACCATTTAACAAACAAAGCAATCAAGTTAGTTGATCGTCTTGAATTTTCGAGACTAAATGCACTGAGACATAGATGAGACTACTAGACGCAAAACTTTTACAAGAAGATGATAAGGCGATGAGCAAAGCCAAAATCGTTCGTGTGATGAAAGGATCCGAAAAAGGTATAATTGAATATGTATCTAGGATCTCGGGTATTCCTGTAGAAGACCTACATCCGGTTGGATCAACAGGAAAAGCAGAAACAACTGGCGACTTGGACCTTGTTATTGATGAAAATAAACATCAACCGTTCTTGGTACACGATAGAATGACCCGTAGTCTTACGTCGTCGTTTGCAACATATAACAAAGGAACCCGTATTGGTTCTTATGCTGTTCCAGTTGGTGAGGGTTTCCGTGTTCAAGTTGATCTAATGTTTACTAATAATGTTGAATGGGCACAGTTTGCATATTTTTCAGCAGGAGACAAAAGTGAGTATAAAGGAGCAGTAAGAGCTGTTCTTCTTGCAGCTGTCGCTGCTTCACTTGACGAAAAAGGTGTAGATACTTTTCACTACGATGGCGAAGAGTTAATTGTTAGAGTTGGTCGAGGTATTGATTTAGGTGTTGGTATGAAACGTTTATTTCAAATGCGTCCACACAAGAAATATGGTGAAGGATATGTAAAAGGGTTGAAAAAAGTCACTCCTGAAGAAATTAAAAAGATGTATCCGGATCTTGAATTTGATGGTACTGATCTCATTATAGATGACCCACTAGAAGTAGTAAAAATCCTATTTGGTCCTTCTACACGACCATCGAATGTTGATTCTGTTGAGGAAGTCCTTGATTTAATTCAACGTTTCCCTCCTGGAAAACAACGAAAAATTCTAAATATCGCAAAAATACGTGCAAAACAGCTAGCTGCAAAGGGTATCAAGTTACCCGCAGAACTTAGCTAAATTAAAAATCGCGCGCAGTACTTCAATCATAATAAATAAAAGAACAACAATTGTTAAGGATTTAACCATGAAAGAAAAATTAGAAGAACTACTTCAAGCTATCATCAGCGGGAAGTCAAAAGACGCAAAGAAAGCTCTTCACGAGTATCTAACTGCTAAAACACGTTCTATCCTTTCAGAAGCTGATGTTGTCGTGCTTGATGATGACGATGATGATGACGATGAAATGGAAGACGAGGTTGATGTAGAGGTCGACGGCGATGATGTCGAAGTTGATCTAGATGCTGATGATGAAGCAGATGTTGACGTTGTTGACGACGTTGAGGGTGATGTTGAAGACGAAGTTGATTTAGATGCTGATGACGAAGTTAGTGACGAAGATGTAGTTATTGATGACGAAGACGATGAGTACGAAGAGATGGAAGAAGTCCGTGGAAAATCGAAGCGTCGTACAGACAAAGCTGCAAAAAAAGGTCACAAAAGCAAGTAATTTGATCAATTAATCAAAATAGTGTAGGATGATTTACATGAAAATATTAATTACTACATTCATTATTGGTTTATTGGTTACTCTACCTGCTCAGGCTGACACAACCGATGACGTTCTGGCCGAGCTGGAAACAGCTGGGATTCAGTTCGCGTATGCTACTCCAGCGGAGAATCTTATGATCTTGAAGACAAAAGCAACTACTGAAACTGTAGATGCATTTGTTGCCTCTGGTCGTTTAGATGATCTATCTGGTGTTAATGTTGAGGTTGTAACCCTCGCAGAAACACTAGAAAAAGCTATGGCAAAACGCGCACGCGCAGAGCGGATTCGCGAACGCGAATAAGACTAAATTTATGCCATCTAAGTCCAAAAGCCAGCAACGGCTGTTTGGAATGGTTCATGCCTATAAAAAGGGTGAGCTTGATACAAGTTCTATTAATAGCGACCTTCTGAAGAAAATCAAAAAGATTGCTGGTGGGATAAAGAACAAGTCTGCAAAGGATTTTGCAAAGACTAAACACAAAGGATTGCCTGAGTTGAAAGAAACCCGTCACATAACGTTTAAAGAGTTTCTCGTTGAGACGACAATGAGAGAACGCAAAATGTTAGTCCCTCCTGTAGCTATTCAAAAAATTTATAAGCAACTCAAAGATAAGTATGGTATTGTTAAAAGTGATGTCTTTTATAATACACTTGCTGATCGGTTAAACTTAACACCAGAAGGTGTTGCACGCCTTCAAAGACTTCCAGCACTTAGAGCGCTTCCTTTTGATGATCAATCACAAGACGAAAAGCCAATTGTCACACGTAGAGATCCATGGTCTCATGTCACTCAAAAACATACAAAACGTGAGCAACGAGCTCGTATAGCTGGAATTCAAACCTGGTGAAATTACAAACAATAATTGAATATAATGATGATTATGGAGATGTTCCGCTCCATATAGCACTCGAAGATTTAAAACAGACACTCGAGCGTACACCGGAAGGACGTCAAGCAGATTTCCGAAACTATGAAGGCGATCTAGATACACGCTATTTTGGTGATTGGGAAGGTGATGGTTCTGACGACGACGATTGGGAACGACTTTCCGATAAAACTGGTAAACTTATTGATCACTTAGTTCGACACATTGAGAGACAACATAGGGTGAAAATCCGCTGGTCTCCAGGCGAAAAGAACTATATTACGTTCAGAATCGCATAAATTCCTTTAAAATCAAGTAGTTAAAGTGTTGACCTTAGGGTCAAATCACGTATAATATACGTATGTCTGAAATAACACAACTATTGGAAAGATTAATAAAATTTCCTAATGCGCAAGTGTGCAAGCATTACGCTGCGCTACTTGTTGTTGAACATTTAATGGAAAATCCTTCCCCTGAACTTGTTGAGGCGATTGTTGAGGCTGATGACGAAGCAGTACTCAATTTATTAAAAACGTATGAGTGAACAATTTGTAGTTGGCGGAGCCGTACGAGATGTCCTTTTGGGAAGACTCCCTAAGGATCTTGATTACGTGTGGGTTGGTGCCACATCCGAAGAGATGCTCGCTAAGGGCATGAATCAAGTCGGTGCAGATTTTCCAGTCTTCCTAGATGAAGATGGTAACGAACACGCACTTGCTCGCAAAGAGCGGAAAGTAGATGTAGGCTACAACGGGTTCGAGGTTGATTTCGACACCACCGTAACTCTCGAAGATGATCTAATGCGTCGTGACTTAACGATAAACGCAATGGCAGTTCCAGCTGAGAACTGGAGAGAATTCCTTCTTACTCAAAATTCTGACTTAGTTATAGATCTGTTCAATGGTCGTAGTGATCTCGAACATAAAATACTTCGTCACGTTTCAGATGCATTTGCAGAAGATCCGGTTCGAGTTCTTCGTGTTGCTCGGTTTGCAGCTCGTTACGAATTTGACGTTTCTCTGGTAACAGTCAACCTTATGAGACAGCTCGTCGAAGCTGGTGAACTTGACACACTTGTTCCTGAACGTGTTTGGGCTGAGTGCGAAAAAGCTTTAGCTGAAACAAATCCGATGGCATTCTTCCGCACATTAGAATTGTGTGGCGCTAGCCAAAAGTTATTTCCAGAGTTCAAGCTTGATGATTTCTTCGAGACCAATCTTGCTGATACTCCAGCAGACGCTAACCTGAGATTTGCTCTTGCGTGTCTTAAACTGACTGAGTCTGAGGTCAATGAATTGTGTGTTCGATTAAAGGTTCCTTCTGATTTCAGAAAGCGAGCATTACGAGGTAACGAATTCGTTGAGTTGTTCAGAACAGCTCTGACAGCTGAACGTGTTGTCGAGACTCTTGAACGAATAAGTGCATTTCAAGACGCTGAGAACGCAAATGAAGCGATGTTAGTCGTTGCACATTCTGCATTCAACACACAATTATTTCTCGATCGAAAGACGCTGGTTGCATCGGTTCTTCCTGATGTTACCGGTGTTCGATTTGCAGATTTAACTAAGAACGAACAGCAGACATTAACGGGTCCTGCTGTTGGTGCTGCACTACGTGATTTGCGCTTGCGTAAGGTCGCAACCATACTCTAACCCTACCGAACCCCAACATAAATAGCCTTAAAGCCTTCTGGTTTTAAGGCTGTTTTTCTGTGGAGAATTAAAATGTTGGGAGTGTGTTTTTTTGTTGAACCGTATCGCGCCATTGCAAGTGCGCACCGGCCAGCATTCCGAGATTGGAATAGTTTAAGAAGGGCCTTCAATGTGCAAGTAATGTGTATTATCGACCCTACAGAGCCACTGGACCCTACTCTATATCGATACCCAAATATAACTGTACACGAAAGTTTAGCCGATGCAATGAATTCTACGTCAGACGTACCGTGGGTTTTTGTAGAAGACGAACCAACAGCTACATCACTTCCCGATTTCACTCATCCGGCTGACGTCGTATATTGTTTCGGTAGTGATCGTTCGGGTCTAAATGAAATCGATCGTAACTTAGGCGATTGGCTTTCAATTCCAACACAATCTGCCTTGTGGGCAAACCAAGCAGCAGCGGTTGTATTAAGCCACAGATAATTTTAAAATGGCAATTATAGATAATAGAATACTAATTGACGCCGCGGAAGAGTTAGATCCGACAGGTAATGGTGTTTGGGAAGATGAGGCTGGCAGTGACATGAATGCTACTCTCAATACCGTCAACTTTATTATAGGCGCCGCTAGTATTTCAGATAAAATATCCAACGATACTCTTGGCATATTATTTAACACTGAAGTATCAAATGACTGGTCCAACAATGTTTTTTATCTTTGGCTTAACATGACTCAGGTTGGTGGTCTTGAAACTCGCGACGCCAGCGGTGATGGTCCTGGATTTACAATCCGATTTACAGGACCAACAGTCACAAATTGGTTTGAAGTGTTTATAGCAGGGAGCGATACGACAAACAAGTATGCTGGTGGCTGGAAAATGTTTGTTGTTGATATCGAATTAGCTCGACAAAACGCCGTTTTTGGTGGTAAGCTAGGCCGAACAAACGGAACAACTCCTGAAACTAATGCAATTCAAAGAGTTGGCGCAGTGTGGATTGCACCATCAAATATTGTTGGTACTGTTGACAACATTCATGTTGACGCTATATGGCGTGTACCGCGTTCTGAACCTGCTATTGTTGTTTCTGGTCGAAAGGGTGGTGCAGGTGGTATCCCCTATACGTTAGACGATATTCTTGATGCAGCTGATAACACAGATCCAACGAAAGCATGGGGTGTTATTAAACGGTTAGAAAACGGTACTATTTCTTTAAATGCACCGATACAGATTGGTGGCCCATATGGATCGCCTATCGGTGCCGGAACTTTAGGTATTGGTTCTCCAGACACAGAATTTTTAGACACGAACGAAGTTGTTGGTTGGGAAGAACAATTAGTTGTTGATGGATTTTACAAAATTTCAACATCGGCAGGTAGCCCTGCGGTCCTATCCAACTTCACGTTAGGTATTAAGACAGGAACAGGCGACACCGCAACGGGTGCACAAGGTTACGTTATCACAGCTGCAGATAGACAACTTACGTATGGTAGTCCAACGTTTGAGAGGATCAGATGGGACTTAGATTTTACTAATCCAAATACTGACCTAGCCGCTTTATACGGTTGTTCATTAATTGGTGGTGATACATTTCAGTTTGACAATCCTGCCGTCGAGTGTATCTCAACTTTATATATTGACGGCACGAAAGCTCTTGTGGCGGATTCACTACAACTACGAAATCAGATTATTGAAGCTGCTCCTAGATTTCAACTATCACGCGCAGGAAGTCCCAACACTCCTTTTGGTAGTCCTATTCCACAAGATCTCTCATATATGATCACAAATGACATCGGTGATATTAAATTTTGTACATTTGGTTTCTCTGAAAAACATGCTCTTGAGTTAACAGGCGTGAGTGGTAGTCCACCAATCGTTGGTAGTCCACTATTGCCTACATCACAAAACTCAGTTGGTAATAGATTCTTCAGCTATGGTGCTGATGAAACACAAGACGCTGCCATTCATAATAGTTTCGAAAAAGATATCACAATTAATTTAACAGAAGGTGCTTCAATTGGAGAGCACACCCAACATAATATAGGCTCACCTGTATTCATCACATTAGTTGCATCTGTTACAATCACTATAACTGTTCTGGACACTGCTGGTGATCCAATTGCAAACGCTCAAACAGCGATCTTTCGAGACTCAGATGGGGCCCAAATTATGAACGAGGACACAAACGGATCGGGTGTAGCGACAACTGGTTTTGGTGGATCAACACCCGTGGCTGTATCAATTAGAGTTCGTAAGAATTCACCTGGTGATACACGTTATTTCCCTGTAAATGCACCAGCAACCATTACTGGTGATGGACTTACTGCTACTGTTACCCTCATAGACGATGAAATCGCTACATAAAAGTGGCAAACCGTTTCCGCACAGTTATAAATACCCCCGAATTCAATCATATTACAGTTTAAAGGAGTCACTGAATGTCAGCACGTAGTACTATTTTGGGCGGCGATCTTACCGTCTTCTATGAAGCAGAGAACAATCGTAAACAAGTTCAGTGGACAGGTACGGCAGCGGGAACACGTACACTAAACGAAATGTACTCAGCCTTGCAGGATTTGTTTGATGAGCCTGCCCAAATGGATGACTTAGTTCCAATCAGAGCTGATACACCAGACATTTATCGTATGATTAACCAATGGTTTATCGACGATGACACAGTACAACACTTAACAGCCGGCGCTCTATTCACAGCTGGATGGGCTGTAGGTACAACCGAACACATTAAAATCATTGGTTACTCACCAACAACACAATTTTCTACTCATGACATTGGTCGAACAATTGTTGGTACTTCAACCGGTGATACAGGTACACTTCTTGACTTTAACTCGTTACGTAACCTAGCTTGGATTCGTCCAGTCGATCCAATACTTACGTTTGATGACTTCGATGATGGTGATGAAGCATTTACAATGCAAGCCGAAGCGTTTGATGAAGTTTGGCAAGTTGAAGGAACAGGATCTCCTGTTGTTTTTGTAGATGAAACGGAAAATGCAAACACAGGTGGTGGTGGTGCTCCTGATGATTGGACACTATTCCCAGATCCGGAAGAAGCAACTGGCACAGGCCCAGGTGGTTCTCCATTAAGTGATGATGGTCAAGCTGATTACGTAGCTGTTGGTTTCCAACAAGAATTTTCACGAATTAGATTTAACAATGCTGGCGAAACTGCTGGTACTGACGGTGCTGTAGCATGGGAATATTGGAATGGAACTGCTTGGGCGGCTCTAACAGGTGTAACAGACGGTACGACGGGCTTTACAATAGCCGTTACTGATGATCAATTAGTAACATGGACAGCACCAACAGACTGGGCAACAACATCTTTGGGAAATGGAGCTCAGTTATTTTATATTCGTGCTCGCGTTACAACAGTTTACACTATAAATCCAATTTATGATAACGGTTTCATCGAAGGCGTGGGTGCAGGTAATTTTGCAATTCACGGTCGTCATGGTTGTGCTTCTAAAGGTGGTGAGTCTGCTTGGGCAGGTATCACAACGATTGGTACAATTCAATCCGATACTCACATTTACATCTTCCAGGAAGATGTCGACCGAGGTGCTGGTGACTTCGAAGAAGACAATGTTGTAGCTACAAAGGATACATCTGATTGGTGGGGACAAGGACAGATTGATATTCTGCTAAAGACCAAGGAAGCAGACAGTATTTTTGGTGAACTTCCAAATGCTACACGAACATCTAATGTTGGTGTTGCAACAGTATTTGCAAGAAAGTTCACAACACTTTATTCAAACTTCATCGCAACTGCTTTATCAACAGCTGGCGGTAACACAGTAGTTCCGCTTGCTTCCGGTGTTGACCTTAACAACCCATCAGGTTATCGAACATTAGAATTAGGCGGTCCGCCAGCACCATCTGGTGATTGGGCAGTTAACGATCTGATTTCAAGAGATGGGGGAACAACAGATATTGCTGTTATTACATCAGTTGTAGGATCTCCAGTAGTTCTTGAATATTACTTAATTAACGATCCACTAACAGATTTTTCGTCTGGCGATATTGTTACTAACAGTACTCAGGCAGGTTCAGCAACAGTTGATCCTGTTGCACCATCAGACGTTGGTCCTGCTCTAGCTGCTGGCATCACACTTGCATTTGGTGAAAACTTCCTAGATATTAATAACGGTAATGGTTCAAGACCTTACTCTATTTTGGTTGATCCAGCTACTAACACTCTATCAGTTGTTTATGAAAGACTGAAGTTTTTGACACGTCGTGGTGCAGCAAACATATTTGTAGGTCAAGAAGGTCAAGAGTATCTTGGTAACGAACTACAGATTGAGTTCACATCATTTGACAAAGGTGATATAGGTACAACAGAATTCTCAGAAGGTGATAAAGTATTCGATCAAACAACAAACGCAGAAGGTATTATTCAAGCCTATCACCCTAATGACTTTGGTGGTGGTGGCTCAGGTTCTCCAGTAACAGCCGGTGACCTAATTATTAAAACAATTCGTGGAACATTTGTTGCTGCGAACATTGTTTCTGATTCTCCTGATCCAACACAAGTAATTGGTTCCGCACTAGTATTTGAAGACCCATCAACATTCGTTGATAATACATTATTTGCTATCTCTCCACAAGGTTCACCTCCATCGTTTAGCTTATTCCCAACGCCAACAAGTAATGCAGGAGATATATTATATGTTGGAGCAGCTAATCCATTCGCTCGTGTAAGATTTGATATTGCTGTCGCTGGAACTGATGGTGGTTCACTTAATATACTTTGGGAATATTGGAATGGTGAAGGTGGACTTGGAAGTCCGGCTTCGGGTTGGGCGTCTCTTGAAGGTAGAGGCTCACCACCAGTCTCAGGATTTTTTGACGGTACTACTCAGTTTACAAACGTTACACTTGGTTTCCAAGATGTGTGGTTTTATCCACCACGAGATTGGGCACCAGTAACGGTAAATGCAGCGGCAGTACCTTGTGTAGGTCCGTTCTTTTATATTCGAGCTCGTATTCATGCAGGCTTATTTACAGTAGAGCCAACAGCTAACTCAATTCGAATTGAGGATAACGTAACAGCTACAGCTAATTCACTAAGAACAATTTCTCCAGTAGGTGGTGCTCCTTTCGGAACGCTAGCTGGTGGTGTATTCTTCGGCGCTCCTGGTGTTGCTCTTATAACATCTAACTTGGCTCCGGGTGAAGAACAATCATTCCAGCTAATCGATGACAACGGTATTACTCAAGTTCCACCTAACACAGTTAGTGTTACAATTACTAATCTACTTTGTGGTGACGCAGTTGCAGTATTCCGACTAATAGGTGTTCCAGCTGTTATCGATAAAACTGAATTTACGCTTGCTGGTACGGGTTCACCTCCTGGAAACAACATTGGAGAGAGCACGATTACAACAACTGCATTTATTCCTTCCGATACGGTAACTAATGCTAATAGTAAAATTCGAGTTATCTCATCTAGTGGTTGTGAACATCGTTATCGTTACGATACTTATACAGCTTCAAGTTTCACCCTATCCCCAGAAACAACCGGCACGGCGGATGGTGGTTCAACAACTACCTCATTGGTTGATGCTGCTGTAAACTTTAATACAGATGAAGTGGAAGTAGGTGATTATGTGCGTAATATTGCGACTGGTGACTTCGCACGAATTACCGAAGTAGTTAATGATACTACTCTAACAACAGAGGCTGTTCCAGTAACGTGGGCCGGTGCTGATTATAGCCTAAATACTCTCGTTGAGAATTATCCAACAGGTACAAACGCTTACGTACCATTTATTGAACGAATTGCAGGTGGTTGTGGATCACCGTTGACAGCAACGTCTGAAGGCAATCAGTTGGTACAAAGCGTAACGATTGACGTTAGAGTAGTTGTAAGAAACGCTGGTAATATTTTGCCATTCACACAGGATGCGCAAATCACCGCTACAGGATTATCACTAGCTACGATTAGAACCTCTGACGATATCTTTACGGCATAATAGAATAAGGATAACAAAATGTCAGGTGAGCTATATGATTATGATACTCTGATCAGAGGACGTGAGTCTATTGTTACTAACATTGAAGCGATCGAGACAGCACTTAGTGCTGAACGAGAAAAGCTTAATGAGTATGACAAACAAATAGCTAAGGCTGAAGCCATTCTAGAATTGCACGGAGAGAAATCACCGAAACTAGATGAGGCCTAAACCTCGTGGCTGTAAGAACTGACATAACGGTTGATTATAAGGTTTCACCGCGAATAATAACTATAGCGGTTCCTAGTACTTCCATTACCATTGAAGATCTATATGATACTCTTCGAACAATTGAAGATGATGTCGATAACTTAGATGATGCATTTTTGATCTCTGCTGGTGGTAGAGAACAACTAGGTGGTGGTATTCGTGTCGGTGTTACCGCTACTCTTAATAATGCTCGATTAGCATTTCAAGCCCGACGCATCCCACTTTCAACAGGTACAGTAACAAGCGCAGGTTCACCTGAGATTGGATCCCCAACATCTTTTGGTTCACCACCTAAAACTGGTAGAGTTCTTAACGACTCTATCGCAACATTTCAAGCCGACGGTGTAAGTGCTGGTGATATAGTTTTTAACTGCACAGATCAAAGTGTTGGTGAAGTTTCAGCTGCCAATTCAGAAACGGAAGTTGTTCTTGGTGGTACGAGTTGTGCTCCTGGAGCACCTGAAGGTGGTCTGGGGGGTGGTAGTGATAACACATTTGAGACAGGAGATGTGTACGCAATCTATGATATAGTTCAATGTCAAATTACTGAAGGTAACCTCGTTGCAACAGGACCAGCTGGCGCTGGATCACCCGATACTGCCACAACTCTTGATCCTGTTTTCCCAACGTTTGGAACTCAAGTTGTTCGATCGAGTACTACAGCTGGTGTGCAAATTGAAACAGGTATATCAGGATTAACCGGTGCTGAGGTAGCACTACTAACCCTAGCATCTACCTCCGCGGCTGATACGTGGGATGAATTACGAGCAGCTCATGGTATTTCCGGCAGCTTTGGCGAAGCGATAACTCTTATCTTAAATTCTATAGGATCACCAATAGGTGGTTCTCCAACCGGCGGACAATTAACAGTTGCAAACATTGTTGCAGGTGTATGGAGTGAATTAGTACTTGGATCTCCTTTACCGTTTCCTATTGGTGCTGCTGGTAATGTACTTGCTTTAATTTCTGAAACAGCAGGACTAACACAAGCTCAAGTTTCGACAGCGGTTTGGTCTGCTCGATCTGATGAGTTCAGTGGTTCCCCAATAATTGGTTCTCCAACTACAATGGGCGCACAATTAAATCTTGTAACGGCAAAATCTTGTGATATTCTTACGTTCACCGAAACGTTACTTAAATTCCAAGCCAACAGAACAGTTCTTGATAAGATAGCATTCACTTTGACGATTTACGATAACGATCGTGTGACTCCAATAAGAGTATTTGATCTACGCGAACTTGGTGTTGGACCAAGCATTACAGAAATTACGGAGCGTCTACCAGCATCTGGATCACCACTAACACCATAAGGAGGAAACAATGGTTCATGATAATCTTCCTGCTGGTGTAATTGTAACTAACGGTCTTGGTGGTGGTTTTAATTCCTGGATCATTGCTCAATTCCATTTGTTTCTTGGTGCAGGATCTCCTCCAGTAATTGCGATTGAGATTGAAGTTCGTAGAGCTGACCGAGGTGTTCCTCACGGACTAGAAGGAACAAGGTATGATCCGCGATATTGGCGTCGGCGTGACGATGACGACGATGAGCCGTGGAAACCGAGTAAAGACGAAAAAGAAGTTGTTATAAAGCTGAGAATTGGTTCAAAAGAGATTGAACGACATTATTTCCGCAAAGACGCAGAACGTGTGATTAAAGCTGTTAATCTCATGAATACAACGAAGAGCAAGGTGAAGGGTATTATAGTTACAGCGGATAAACTTAAAGACATCACAAAGAAACCGTTTGTATATATCAAGAATATGCGGAAAAAAGACGAAGACGAGGGCGAGAACGAATAAATATGCTGACAGGAGTTTATAAATACCCCAATGAGCAGCAATCTACAACTAACACTAAATGCAGAGACGAGCTTTGAGTTTGAACTTCAAGTCTCTGGCATTAAACTCAGTGAAGCGAAGGTTCGTTTCGGTCTAGAGAAAAATGGTGTTACGTTTCAATTCCCATGTAAACAAAAGAATGGAAAGTGGAATGTTGTTGTTCCTGCACTTGATTCATTTGGGTTAAAGGAAGGACTATATTCCCACACCATCGAACTGATCTCAAATGGATACTATTTTGCACCTGTAACAGGTACTGCTGAAGTAACTGCAGCAGCTGAAGTAACTGGTTCAATAGTCAAGAAAGATGTGAAGGTTGCTGTTTCGGGCATCAAAGTTACAGAAACGAAAGTCTCTAAGAGGAAGCCAATCAAAAAGAATATTCTCAAGCGACCATTAACTGAAAGAGAACAAAAAAGATTGGATGAGCAAAATAAGTTTAATACATCGAGTAAAGGTAAAACCCGTCTTCAAAAATTAGCTGGAATCTAAAATGCAACTATTAGAATTAGCTGGCATTTCAATTACTGAAGCTCGATATGATGAAACATATCTTGGTCAATTAAAACATTCATTTGGCGTTGATGATAAAATGGACGCTTATAAACTAGCTTCATATCTACAACATCCTAAAATTGGTTGGCATGCTAAAGTTGAATCTGGTGACGGAACAAGGGAAGGTCAGCTTGGACAGTGGGTCGTTACTCTTATTATTAATGTCGATCCAAGAAACTTAGAACGATGAAAAAAAATGATCTTGCAGTACTTACCGCATTAGCCGAATTGGGTATAGATGTCTCTCCAAAACAGGTCTCACCGGATATTGAGCAAACGCTCAATCAACTAAAGAAATACGAAAAAGAATTGGGTATTAAGCTTGACCCGCAGATATTGGCAAAATATTTGGGTTAAGACCCTTGAACTCCTAACTAGGATTAGTGTACATTAGGCCTGAACATTTAGATTAGACCATTACATAAATTAGGAGTTAAACAAATGATTTGGATTCTTTTAGCAGTATTCGCTGCGATTGGTATAACCATACTATCAGTAGCAAGATCAAAGCATAATACGCGTGTTCGCACGCAAGCCAAAAAACAAGATATTACAGGTGAGGCACTCACCGAAGTTATGGCTAATAATGCTTTCCCCGTTCCAGCACTAGTAAGCAGCGTTTTAATTCTCGCCGTTTTTACTTTTACTGGTCTTGGACTTTTTAACAAAGTCTTCTTTTACGCTGAGCCCGGTTATCAGTATCACGTACGAACAATTCTAGGCCAGGAAAAAGCTGTTAATGATGTTGGATACAACATGTATCTTTTCGGTCGTTATAACGCTTGGAAGAAAGCTATGACTGTTCAGGCTTCTGATATAGCGCCTTCGGTCAACGCAGAATCAGAGTCAGAAGACACGTCGGCGAACCTCGGAGCACAAACATTGATCTTCCTGGATCAAGTTGATGCCGAAGTAACAGCTACAGTTCGTTTCCGTCTGCCTGCTGATGAAGAGTCTTTCCTAGTCATGGCACGTGAATATCGTTCACCAGAGAACCTTCTTCGCACATCATTAATCCCAGCTTTCCGTGAGACGTTGCAAGCTAACGCATCACTAATGTCTGCTGAGGAATACTTTACGGGTGGACGAACAGCGTTCAACCGCGAGTTCGAAGATCAAATGCAGAACGGTGTATATGTAGTCAAACGAATTGAATCAACCCGTGATACAGCAGCAGCAACAGCAGCTCGTGCATCAGCTAACGCTTCTGATCCCAACAACGTTGAAACTTTCGAAGACGATGATCAGGTAATTCTAATTGTTGAGAAGCAGTTGGATAGTAACGGTCAAGCACTTCGCAAATCTCAGGCATTCTTGACATGGGGCATTCAAGTAATTGAAGGTCGTGTGACAGGTGTTGATCCTAACGCTGCATTCGTAGAAAGAATGGCACAGAGGCAACAGGCTTCTGCTGATCGTTCAATCGCACGAGAGCGTCGGATTCAGGAAGAGGAAGAAAGATTATTGGCAATCGCTCGAGCGGATCGCAATATTGCGGAACGTCAGGGTGAAGCTAAGGTTGATCAGATCGATCGCACAACCAAGCAAGAAACGATTAAGCAGGTCGCAGTTACAATTGCCGAGCAGGTAAAGGCAGAAGCTGATATTCAACGAGAGACTGCTGCAATCAAGCTTGAACGGGCTCGAATCGATGCTGAGGCAGTACAAGTTGCTGCAGACGCTGAGTCATACAGAAAACGTGTAGTTCTTCAGGCTGATAACGCTTTAGCACAGAAACTGGAAGCAGAAATTGAAATCCAGCGTGTTTGGGCAGCAGCCTACGCAGTTCGCCCAGTTCCACAGACAGTGTTTGGAGCTGGAGAAGGTGGTGCTGGATCCGTTAATGAAGTTCAACAGTTTCTAGCGCTGAAGACTGCTGAAGCTGCAAGAAATTTGAACTATACTCGGGACGTTGCTCCAACGACGAACTAGTACGAATAACGAAGCCGTCAGTCACAAAGACTGATACATTGGGGGCCAGGATTCTGGCCCCCTTTTTTTATGTGGTGAATAAATACTACTATGAAATTGAACGAACTTACAGAAGCACGATATAGCGCTCCTCCTGTAGAGATTAAGAAACTCGAGAAGCTTCTTGATATTGTTGCTAAATCGATTCCGTTTATAGGATACGCAGGCGGAGAACCTGATCTTTCAGATCAAGTTGGAGATGCATTTGAAGAAGCTGTTGGCATGCCATGGAACGAATGGAGGAAAAGATGAAATTATTCACGGAGTACTTAATTGAAGAACGTGGAAATTTCGTTAAGCAAGAGCGTAAACGCGTTGAAAAAATCGTTAAGAAGCTAGCTCCTCAGTTCGATACATTTGAATCTTTCAAAAAAGCTGCCCTTGGTTCTATTGAGAATTTCAATCCAAACTTCTTTGATCTTCGCTGGGGATATGACGCTTATAAGGAAAGGAATGGTAATGAAACTTGAAAATTTACAAGAAGCTAAATACAAAGGACCTGAATACGATTTCGAAACAGTAATGGGTCCGGTAATCCAGTGGGCTCGTCAACGATTTAAGGAAGAAGGTAGCGATCCATCAGATGGAGATCTTTTAGGTGAAATCATTGATGAAGTGGGGCAATACATATGGGACAATTTAGAGTGAAAGAATATGAATTACTAAAGGAACTCAAAGAGCCTAGTGTGATCTATCAGGAGGATCCTGACGATCCAAACAACCCAGAAGTTCTTGTTAAAGGTGTTGGTCGATATCGTCTGAAATCGCTTGAAAAGAATGTCCGAGAGAAACTCGAGGATCTTGAACACAAAGCATCTCGTACACGCAACTATGAGGACTGGAGACAGATAGCATGGATGTTAGACCATCATGCAATGCGTGCAATGGTTGAGACAATCGTATCGGCTCGTAAAGAAATTGAAGGTGTCAAAGAAGCGTTCATATTTGGAAAAAGCGCGAACGATGAGTTACTAGGAAAGCTTGAACGATTAAGTCAGTTGGTCAAACAGCGAACAGAAGAACTTGAAGCTGCCCACGCAAAAATTAAAGAACTTGAAGAACACGTCGAACAGCTAGAGTGGCAACGCAACAAAAAATACTAAAATGAAAGTTAAAGAGTTACAAGAAGCCAGACTAGCTCGATCAAATCAATTTAAAGTCATTGCAGAGTTCCTTGCGGATGGTTTAGAATGTATGGGCGATCCACAAGAACACTTCATTGGTCTTGCTGACGATATCGATCCGGAAGGTGGCTTAAACAAAGCAATTACGTATATCCAAAAATGGAATATAGCAGCAGAATTCATTAATAAATATGATCCGAGTGCAAATACACGTCCTGTTGATAAAGAAGAACTAGAAGAGTGGATTCAACTCAACATTGGAAAAATAAGTAACAAGAGATACTAATGAAATTAGAGCATTTAAACGAAGCACAATATTATCGAAAGCCAACAGACTCCATTGTTGATCATATAGCTAAAATTATTATTGACCATATGGTCAGAGACTGGGATGAGTTCGTTGGAGAAGAAGAAGAATGGATCGAAGAGCAGATTCAAAGCATGATTTATGAACAAATGGAAGAATTAGGCCACACAATTGATGATCAAATTTTGAATAAGGTTCTTGAATATCTTCGTAAAAACAACAAGTTATAACTTGTTGACCACAACTACTAAATACCGTATAGTTTAACACTATTAAAGCCCGTGCCGTTGTTACCCACATATTATCGGGACTAAATACACGGCACAATTTTAGCAACGTTAGTTGGAAAGTCCTACGGCCGAGAGGCCGTAGTTGTTTAAAAGGAAGTTTAATGAATAGTTATCTCGACCCAGGACCAATCCGCGAAGCAGCTGGATTGGGCGGTTAAGTCACTTTAGGAAGGAAAGAATTATGTTTTACAAAACAACAGCCAAGAATATTAATGCGGAGAATACTTCGTAGGGCTGAGTTTGCACCAAGATTTTTGATGAACCAGCCCAAGAGGCTGGTTTTTTTATGTTTGTTCTTTAACAATTAGGTTGGTTTGAAATAGTTGCCAGTAACAAGTGGCTGCTGACCGGTATTTTAGAAAGTCCGGTCCAACTATGATTCGTTGGCTGGCCCGAAAGCCAGCAACGATAAACTCCGGGTTAATAGCCTGGAGCTCTGGGGAATGGGACTGCTATGGGGTGGTCGCCTCGTTTGCAACGAGGACAATCAGGTCGGTTCGAATCCGACATTCTCCACCAAATTGGGGCTTTAGCTCATCTGGGAGAGCGCCGCTTTTGCAAGGCGGAGGTGGTCGGTTCGAGTCCGACAAGCTCCACCAATTAGGTCTGTAACTCAAAGGCAGAGTGCCACTTCGACATGGTGGAAGTTGAGATTTCAAAATTCTCCAGACCTACCAAGAATCTGAAGGTCTTTCGCAACTGACCGAAAGGTGGGATGAAGGGACTCGAAAGAGTGCTGTGCGAAAGAACGGAAAGGCGAAGATGACAAAAGTCAAAGGCGTGGTGGGCGTCTTACAAACGACTTCATCTGGATCCCCACCATTGGATCTGTCGTATAAATGGCAATTATACCTGACTCTTAATCAGGATGATCTGGGTTCGAATCCCAGTGGGTCCACCAAAGATTTGCCGGTGTAGCTGAGCCTGGTTTAGCAGCTGCCTTGTAAGCAGCAGACGGGAGTTCAAATCTCTCCTCCGGCACCAACAGACCCTGCGGTTCGAATCCGTGAGTTGTATACTAGTTGAGCAACTATCGAGCGTACGCTCGGTGCCCTGGTGGCTGGTCTGAATTATGAAACTAAAGGTTACTTGAAACGTCACACGAAGTAGGCCGAATGGTTGACTGACGCCAAAATGTTAGCTAAATGTGTGACACACGAACGGTACTCAAGTGGTTAAGAGGCCTCTCTGATACGGAGGTATTCGTAGGTTCGACTCCTACTCGTTCGACCAATGCTAAAATTTGTGATTGAACTGTTCAATATCTTGACTATAACGAACAGAAATATATTCACGAGCTTCGTTGTTATAAACTTCTTGGTAAGGAGCGTGAGAAGTTTTGTTTTTTGTTACATGCTCGAGTTCACAAATAATATTGAGTTTATCACAAACGGTTTGAAAACCTTTATTGAGTTGTTCGAAACGTATGACGTAATCGACACTTGGAGTAATCCATGTTATTTGCTGCGAGGTGTTTTGTTTCCACGATGGATTTTTGAGTTGTTTGAGCTCGTTAACAACCCAATTGTTAAACCCCATCTTAGTAAAGTACTTCTTTATTGTTTTGTTTTCCAACGAAACATTTGAGCTGGTAACCCCAGTTTGAGTTATGTGGGAATATAAACTGAGGATTCTATCCCATGTGTTTCTTACGACAACAAATTTGAAACGAGACAGCATTTCTGCAGGACCGATTGCTGCTTGTAATTCTTTAGTGGATATATGACCCCTAAAACGTTGTTTTGTTATTAGCTTAGTTTTTACTTGTTGAGTTTGGTTAAGTACACGTTCAATACTCGTACCAGCAGTTTTTGGAATATGAATAAAAATATAATCATCTGTTATAATCATGCGTATATTTATGTTTAGGAATATTTGGCTCTGTAGTATAATGGCTATTATACTCGCCTTTTAAGCGATGAGATCCGGGTTCGAATCCGCGGTGGAGCCACCATAAAAAGGAAAGACTATGAAAAAGAAGTGGAAGATTAAGGATATAGTGAAAGACAATATAGTGTATTTTGTGTTTTATCGTCAGCAGTATATGTATTATGGTATTGATGTTGGTGATGAAAAATTGATGTTTCCAGTTCCTCTTGAGGACGTGAAGGATGCATCATTACATGCTGAGGAAAAAGCAATCACGTATATGCGTTACATTCGTAAAGCAATTGATACTGGTCAGTTTATTCCTCAAACGTTCACTGCTGTATTACGATCACAACCTTCACCACCTTAAAGTATATCTCGTGTTGCCGAGGGTTAGGCGAGCGCATTTTGGCGCAAGGCAGATGAACCCCGTCATCTGACACGATTATTGGCGTGTAGTGAAATGGTATCACGCTGCGCTGTTAACGCAGAATTCCCAGTTCGAGTCTGGGCGTGCCAGCCAATAAAATCAACATACTAACGTTGATTTTGAACACTAACATCGGTAGTGTTAGTGTTCAAGAATAGTGTTACTATTCCCAGATAGCTCAGTTGGTAGAGCGATTGACTGTTAATCAATTGGTCGCGGGTTCGAATCCTGCTCTGGGAGCCAATTTGAAAGGTCGTCTAATGCGGCGTAAGACAGGTGAAGTACCTAGCGTCTCACCAAATCTTGGTTCGAATCCAAGCCTCTCAACTAAATTATTTGATGTCAGCAAGCCCTCATATGCTGATGGGAAAGAGGGTTGGTTCGTCTTCGGAAGAAGAAACGATAATTGTGGCCGCCCCAGTAGACCCACATCAAACTTTCTTGTATGATGGTGATATGATTGCTTATGTAATTTATTTTCTCGTATTTGTTGCAGGAGTTGCTCTTGTAAATAGAGGGATCAAGGATCAAGACACTATTGATATCTGGTTCGGAATTGTATTCATTGTTGGTATGTTTACCATCTCTATACACAGTATTAAAGAGCAACTCAAACCAGAACCAATTCAAATTGTTGAAAAGCAATGTGAAGGTGATCCAATCATATATGATTTTGGTGTAATTGGCATTAAAGCCTTTCAGGACGATGATGGAACAGTATTTGTTGTATCGTGTTTTCAAGGCGAAGGCGATACAACAACGAATTGTTGGGACAAAAGGTTTGACAAAGATGACGAATGAAAGAGGAATGAAAATCGGAATTTGCACAGTTGAGATAGACGGGTTCTGGGCGAGGCTCATTTGTGCTTTTCAGATACTTTGGTCAGGAGAAATGACCTTCAAAGTATCGCCGGAGAATTTTATCGAGGAAGGCGACCGTGACTAACCCAGGAC